>CESM01129214.1_pt1 | contig 12555 bp, 16 predicted proteins | sample 361421 | NCBI WGS metagenome assembly CESM01 (sample SAMEA2622219, study PRJEB7988) | marine metagenome | isolation source: saline water (ENVO:00002010), including | reverse complement strand
AACCTACAACACAATACACATGACTAATTATTCTCCTACTACAAATTGCGGATCATGTATATCAACTTGCTTTGATGCAATAAAAAAACTATATAAAAAATACAGCGAATGAGTTACTTATCACACTTAAAGAGAAACAAGTATCACTATCAAAGCAGATGGATAGTTAAATATGATGACAATGAATTAGTAAGAGAGGTCAAGCTAATATTCAACCCTGAAGAATATCGTAAGTTTAAAAGACCTAGAATATTAAATACCCAAGATGGATTAATAAAAATTTTAGAAAATGACAAAGAAAAAAGATTACAAAAAGAATCCTGAACCTAGTTATTATTTAGGAAAGCTGCATGGATATACAGCAAAGAATGTAGTAGCTGATTTTGATTTAAGCTATAATTGCGGAACTGCTGTTACATATCTATTAAGAGCAGGAAAGAAAGAGGGCAACCCTGCCGAACAAGATATACAGAAAGCAATAAATCATTTACAGTTTGAGTTAGATAAGCTATATCAAAAGAGTGAAACTATAACAGGAGGATTAGCAAAATGAGTTTATACAAATGTAAATGTGGCAAGGAGAAGGAAATAAGAAAGCAGACTATTGGTCTTAGAGATGGGAAGTGGGTTTGCATTCAAGCTCTTTGTGATTGCGGTCTATATATGGAAAGCGAACCAGAAGAAGGAATGCCAAGCCTTAAAAGAACAGAAGAGTCTTTAAGTAAAGAGAAAAGACATGATAAACTATGGGCAGGTGCTAAAGAAAAGCTTGTAGGAGAGCGGGGTATTAACGAATCATTTGATTAATGAAAACATTACTATTACTATTATGCCTGACAGATTGGATATGTACTGCGGGTGGCGGAAAGACTTTTATAGCACCTTATAGCTCTATTAATCAAAGTCACTATTATACAGAACACCACATAGACTTTGGAGATGGATCAGATACTACATTTATTGGAATACACAATCCACTAGCTTTAGCATACCAAACAATAGAACACACTTATAGTCAAGGAATACACATAGCAACTTTGACTACTAACTTTTATGATTCAACAACTCACATATTATTATGCACAGCAGTTAAGCAAGATACTATATGCCCTTACAATATTGCTTATGTAAATGAAATAAGAAAGCCAATAGAGAACAAGATATACAACTTACAAGGAATAGAGCTGTTAGAAGCACCCAAAAACATGATGTATATTAAGAACAGAAAACTATACTATGAACTTCGTGATTAATACCAGTCAAGACAAGCAAACTCTTTTTAATTATCTAAAAGAACTTGAAACAGATTATATAGTTAAAGTAAAAAAGCAAAGAAACAACAGAAGCAATATGCAAAACAACTATTACTGGGCGTGTATAGTACAACCATTAGCAAATGAGCTAGGATATTTCCCTGATGAGATGCATGACACACTTAAAGTAAAGTTTGCCAGTGAATGGCAAAGTATAGATATAAACGATAAACAGATAGGACTGCAAACAGTAAACAGTACAGCTAGAATGAATAGTAAAGATTTTGAAATATATGCAGACCAAATAAGGATATGGGCTTTAACAGAGCTAGGTGTAAGATTAATGCTGCCAAATGAATTCAAGTAGTTTCTATTATATAATATAGACTTGATTAATCAAAATATTTCAAAATGAATACACACGGAGGCAAACGAGCAGGAGCAGGGCGCAAGGCAAAAGCAGAAGAACAGAAGCTAATAGAGAATCTAACACCAATGAACGCAATAGCTTTAGAGTCTTTACAAAAAGGATTAGAGAAAAAAGAACAATGGGCAGTTAAGTTATTCTTTGAATACTTTTATGGTAGACCTCAGCAAAGGGTAGATGTTACTTCAAATGATGAAAGCATTAATATGCCACTAATAAACTTTGTAGAAACTGAATCTGAATAAGAAATACAATCCTCTTTTTAATTCTGATGCTCGTTATTTTATAATAACAGGCGGAAGGGGAAGTGGTAAGTCTTTTGCAGTTACGGTCTTTTTAACTTTGCTTACAATGGCTGAAGGTATCAGGGTATTGTTTACAAGATTTACAATGGTGTCAGCTCACTTATCAATCATCCCTGAGTTCTTAGAAAAGATAGGGCTGTTAGGATTTGAAAACATCTTTAGTGTAAATAAAGCTGAGGTTGTAAACTTAGGCAATCAATCAGATATACTATTTAGAGGGATCAAGACTTCAGCAGGAAACCAGACTGCAAGTCTAAAGTCATTACAAGGCATAAGTTGTTGGGTATTAGATGAAGCAGAAGAGCTTATTGATGAAGATATATTTGACACTATTGACCTTAGTATTAGAGAAAAGAATATACAGAACAGAATCATACTTATATTAAATCCAGTAACTAAAGAGCATTGGATATACAAAAGGTTTTTTGAGGACAAAGGCGTTGAATCTGGCTTTAATGGCGTTAGAGATAATGTATGCTATATACATAGTACATACCTAGACAATAAAGAAAACCTGTCTACGAGCTTCCTAGAGCGTATTAAGACTATAAAGCATAGGAACTTTAAAAAGTATCAGCATAAAATCTTAGGGGGGTGGTTAGATAGAGCAGATGGTGTAGTGTTTGACAATTGGAGTATAGGAGAATTTAATCCTGATGGCTTACAGACTTCTTGCGGAATGGACTTTGGCTTTAGTGTTGATCCTGACAGTCTTACTGAGGTGGCAATAGATAAGCGTAAGCAAAAGATATATCTTAAAGAGCATATATATAAGAATGGTTTAAAATCACAGGAACTTGCTCAGATAGTGTTAGATAAGGTTGGAGATAAACTGATTATTGCGGATTCAGCAGAACCAAGACTAATAGCAGACTTAAAGCATTTAGGGGTAAACATTAAACCAGTCAAGAAAGGAACTATTGAAAGTGGCATAACTAGGATGCAAGACTTTGAGTTGGTAATAACTCCTGAATCAACTAACATAGCTAAAGAGCTGAACAATTATATATACAGCGACAAATCATCTAAGCTATATGTAGATTCATATAACCATGCTATTGATGGAATCCGTTATAATGTTATATATCATTTAGACAATCCAAATGCAGGTAGGTATTTTGTGCAATAAAAAACCCCCCGCTTAAAGTATTACGACAAGATAATAGAAAGGTAGCGAGGGGCTTAACAACTAACTGAAACCAAAAAACTAAGCAAATATATAAAAAAATATTAAACAGTAAACTAAATATCAACTTTTTCTATTATATAATGTATGAAGGTTAAGATTAAGAAGAAGGGCAAGACAAAGGAGTTTAAGTTAATTAGTAAGTGGGAAGATGTAACACTAGAGAAGTGGCTGAAACTAATTGACTTTCATAATGGTACAAAGAGTAAAGAAGCAGAAGAAACAATAGCAGCTTTATCTAATATTCCAAAAGACTTAATTAAGCAGTTGGAATTAAAAGATGTTGCAGTTATAATGGGCAAGTTGTCTGAGCTTCAAGCAAAACAAGACAGTTCTTTAAAAAGAGTAATTGAATTAAACGGCAAAAGGTATGGGTTCCATCCTAATTTAGATGAAATAACATTAGGAGAGTACGCCGACTTAGAGACAATGATTAAGAATAACATTGAAAAGAATATGCCTGAAGTAATGGCTATTTTATATAGACCAATAGTTGAAGAGAATAATGAGGTCTATACAATAGAAGCTTATGATGGTAACATAAGCATAAGGGCGGAGGAGATGAAGAAGATGTCAGCAGAGCAAGTGCAATCAGCGCTGGTTTTTTTTTATCATTTAGGGAGAGAATTGTCGCTGACTTTGCCATTATATTTGATGGATCAGCTGAAGGAAATGAAGATGCAATAGCATCAGAATCTTTTGCAGAGAAGTGGGGGTACTTTGGAATATTTTATAGATTGTGTAATGCAGATATTTCAAAGCTAGAACAAATAACTAAGCTTAACTTATTAGAAGCATTTACTTGGTTAAGTTATGAAACAGATTTAGAATCACAAAACAAAGTAAAACATGGCAGTAAGCAATAAGACTTATAACAATGTAATAGATACTCTTTGTAGGCTTGGGGAGTATCATGAGCAAATCTCAACAGTATCAGTAGGAGATATTTACGACATCAATCTTGAAAAGATGGAGAAGATGCCACTACTACATATTAATCCAACATCAGTAACAACAGGAGATTCAGAACTTGTCTACTCATTTCAGATTTTCATTTGCGACTTAGTATCTGAAAAGGATAATTGGCAAACATATCAAGCCAAACAATTAACTAAACTATTAGACCCTAAGAACAACGAACAGCAAGTATGGAATCAGACTTTAGAAATATGTACTGATTTTATAGGTATGTTAAGACACAGCTCAAGACAATCACAAGCAGGAGTAAATGATATAAACGAGCCGCTATACTTTACACAAGACCAATTTACAATAGAGCCATTCCAAGAAAGATTTGACAATCTTTTATGCGGTTGGACATTTACAATAGGAGTTAGAGTAATGAATGACTTTGATACTTGTGAAATACCTGTAACAGATGCAGGAGCAGGGTACTAATGAAATTTAAGATAGGAAGATATACAATAGAAATAGGATTTTTTAAAATAACAATAAAATTATAAACATGGCAGATTTAGTAACAACAATAAGTGAATCAGTAACTTTAAATGGAGCAGTTAGAGGTTCAAGTAACTCAGTAACCACTACGGGTATAAACAATGTAATGGAAAGAATAGTAACTTGTATTAATGGGAATGTAACTACAATAGCAACCTTTGCAACAACTCCTCACACATCAGCAGGTGCAATAGATGTTGAGAATGTAAGATATGTTAGAGTTACAAATTTAGATACTACTAATAGTATAGAGTTAGCAATAGTAACAACAGCAACAAATTATCAAGTAACATTAACTGGAGGGAACTCTCACATCCTAAGTATAGGAGAAGAAGTAGCTATTGGAGAGACAGATACATCTCCTGCATTTGGAACTTTAGAGGACTTAGCATCTTTACAAGTAAAACCTAAAACAGCAGATACTCAGGTAGAATTATTTGTAGGGCTTGTTTAATGAACACTCAAAGCCTAGAAAATTATTTAAACAGTTTTGCATCGCAAGTTGTAAAAGAATCTAAAGGTATATTAAAATCAGATAAAGGTAATACGGCTTTAGGTGACTCTATAAGGGCAGTTGTAAGTACGGATGCTAATGGTTATAGTGTTAAATTTTACATGGCAGACTATGGTACTTTTTTAGACAAAGGTGTATCAGGCAACAAAAAGAAAAGAAGTTTTTTAAACTACAAAGGCAAAAATGAATCAAGCCCTTATAGTTACAAAGCAAAACAACCACCATCAGGAATAATTGAAAAGTGGATTAAAAGAAAAGGGTTAAAAGGTAGAGATAAAAAGGGAAGGTTTATAACTCACAAGTCTTTATCTTTTTTAATTGCAAGAAGTATAAAGAAGAAAGGAATCCCAAGTTTAAGCTTCTTTCAAAAACCTTTAGGGAATGCTTATAAAGATCTTGGCAAAAACATTTTAAAAGAATTTAAAAAAGATGTGCAGTTATATATAACAACATTTACAAAAACAAAATAACATGGCAGCAGTAACAGTAATAGAACAAAAACCATTATACACTATTTTGCCAGTAGGGCAGGATATAATATTTGTAGCATCTAACCAATTAGCAGTAGCAAATGAAACTAAGGTTAAGTTTTGTGTTGAGGTTCATATAGGTACTACAATGCCTAATCCTGCCACTAACACTCATTTAAAAGGCACATTTAAAACTACACCAAACAACGCAGGAGTAGGTATGTTTGATTTAAGAAATGTAATTGAAAATTATGTTAAAGCAGACAATAGAACAAGCACAGACAATACAGGAATTACAGGACCTCAATACAAAAGCACTTATGTAAACGAGAATACCTATCCTCTTCATCTAGTAGATAAATTTTCAAGGTCTACAAATTGTGTTAAATTTATGGTGCTTAAATTTTATGTAGAATATCTAGGGGCTACTCACAATGGGGTGTCTGATCCTAATGTAGTGGCTAGGCAAGATGGAACGGATGTAAATTCAGCAGGATATACTATTTTCAATGGTTATGTAAAATATACAGACATAATAAATGAGTTTCAAAATGATTTTGGATTTGCTACTTTAGGTCTTACTCCTGCTGATAGTTCAAGAAGATTTTTAACTAATGCTCCAATGGTGCAATATGCAAATTATAATGATTACGGAACAGTGGCTTTTTTACAACCTAGTTCTGCTACATCAACTCTGGTGCATAGTTTTATTATTAATTACTATGGTTCAAATGGGGCATTAATTAGCACCGTAACCATTCCAAAAGAAAGTGTGACAGGAGCTTATAATAGCTGGAGTGTAAAATCTGGTAAGATGATTTTATTTTTAGGATGCTTTCCTGGTAATTTACAGAATTATGCAGCATCATCAAACATACCATCTGCTGCTTTATTAGAGGGTGGTCATATTTTAATTAGTGCTGTTGATAGTGGATTAACTGCAACAATAGAACCTTTTAGAATTAATATTAATTGCCCTGATACTAAAAACTTTGAAAGTATAAGACTATGTTGGCTTAATCAATTCGGTGCTTGGGATTATTACACTTTCACAAAGAAGTCAGCAAGAAGCATATCAACACAAGGCACAACTTATCAGCAACTAGAAGGTACTTGGAATGAAAGTGTTTATAGACCTGATAGTTACAAAGGTGGCAAGAAGTCATTTAGAATGAATGCTACTGAAAAGATTACAATGAACACTAATTTTGTTTCTGAAGATGACAATGTTATGTTTGAAGAACTAATTAATAGCCCTGAAGTTTATCAATTAGATGGCTATCAAACTGACAACGCATTTTCTTCTTTAAATAATTATGTAACACCAGTAAGACTTACAACCTCTAGCTTTACAAGAAAGACAGTTGCTAATGATAGACTTATGCAGTACACTTTTGAAATAGAGAAAAGTAAAACACTAAGAACACAATCTATCTAATGAGTGTACAACTAATATTATATCCTCAGAGTTATGAAGGCTTAAATTCCTTATCAGGAGTAGGAACGGAGCATGTTATTGATGGCATCAACTTTAGCACTATAAACACTTCAGCTAGTTCTCTATCTTTATCTTTTCCAACTTATCAAAATGCAATAAATGCTTTAAATGCCACTATGATTGTGAATACTTGGTATAGATTTGGTCCTAGTGTAACTCCCCCTACTGAAACAAGTGGAGATGTTTCGTTTGTTAATACACAGGGAATAATGCAAAAATTGTCAAATCTAGTTGTAGGTCAATTATATCATGTTGAAATAGAAGCTTCTTTTGCCAATTTATACTTCTTTTTGTATTCAGGAACTGTTCAACAAAGTGTTATTCCAGTTACAACAGCAGGAACTAACAGCTTTGAATTTACAGCAACATCAACTACAAATACAATAGTTATTTATTCTTCTTCAATTAGTATTATGTCATCTATATCAGTTAGACAAGCAGCTATAACTGGCACAGGGCAAGTTATTTGTGACCTTTATGAAGATGAAGATATACCTCTGACTTTAAGTGTAGATGATTTTAAAAATGTAGCAGAGCAAGTACAGTCATACTCTAAGGCATTTAACTTACCTGCAACAAAAAGAAACAATCAAATATTTGATAATATATTTGAAGTAACAAGAGATACTAGCGGACTAGCGTTTAATCCTTATGTGAGAACACAATGCGAATTAAAGCAAGATGGATTCATATTATTTCAGGGCTATCTTAGGCTAATAGACATACAAGAAAAACAGGGAGAAACAAGCTACAATGTTAATCTGTATTCTGAAGCTATTGCTTTAGCAGACCTATTAGAAGATAGGACTTTCAATGATTTAAGCTCAGTATTCTCAGAATTAGAACATACTTATAATTATACAGAAATTAGAAATAGTTGGCAAGGCATTTTAGCTTTAAGCAGCCCTTTGCCTGTTGGAACTTTTGCAGGAACAGCAGGTGCTTCAACTACTGATGTTTTAAGATACCCATTTGTAGATTGGAATCATTCTTTTTCTTATGACCCAACTACTAATTTTCCTGTATTGCCTAATTTAGAAAGTGCTTTTAGGCCTTTTATATCTATTAAATATATAATACAAAACATATTTGCTGCAACACCATTTTCTTTTACTAGCACATTCTTTGATACTGCTGATTTTGGAAAGTTATATATGGACTTCAATTGGGGGGGTAATACTACACCTACTCCTGAAAATGAATATTATGGGACATGGAAATATGATGCTTCAGCAGGTTCAAATGATGGAAATGGTCTTTTTAAAGAGCTGAGATTGATTCCATACGGAGTAACAGGAGGGCAATCAGGATCAAGTGTTCCACCTAATTATAACACCTCCACTTATATTATTACAGCAACAACTAACAATGAAAGATATGTTATAGATTATAATTTTGTCATAAAAAATCAAATAACAACTCCAACTTATGTGGAGTATAGATGGTTGCACACCCCATCAGGGGGAACTGCTGTTCCATATAATTTTGACTCTTGGACAGTTGGCTCTTTTTCTTCTGATTTTTATGATGGCAGTTTAGACATAACCTTAAATTTAGGAGATACTTTGTCAGTTCAATTTAAAGCACCATCAACTATCAGACAACATCAGGGTATTTATTCTTCTGACATTAGTACAGCATCTTTTGTAGTATCTACAATCTCATTAACTTCAGCTACTTTAAATTCGCTAAGAGGTGAACTAGGACAATGGGATTTTTTAAAAGGAATTATGACAATGTTTAACTTGGTATCTATACCTGATAAAGACAACCCTAATAACATTATCATAGAGCCTTATAATGATATATTTTTAGAAAATTCAGATTCAACACAATTAGACTGGACAGATAAAATAGACATTGAAGAAATTAAACTAACACCATTAACAGAATTAAATAAAAAAACTATCTTTAAATTTGTAGAAGATGATGATGACTGGGCTTTTAATTTTTACAAATCACAAGTGCAAAATCATTTATACGGAAGTAAAATTTTTGATGCTAGTACAAGCTCTAATAACTTACCAACAATATTAGCAGGAGAAGAAGAAATAATAGCAGAGCCATTTGCAGCAACAGTTCCGAAGCCTTTAGACCCCCAGTTCTCTGACTTTATAGTTCCAAGTATTTACTCTTACAATGCAGATGATGGAACTTCTGAAGGGTTTGACAACAGCCCTAGAATAATGTATAATAACGGGGTTGAAACTTTAACAAGTTGCACTTATTTTGTGCCATGTCAAAACCAACCAACCCCATGTGGAGATTCAACAGAAGATGAATTTTTACAATTTAGTCATTTGACAGATATACCAACCACAGCAGCAACTACTGATTTTCATTTTGGTATTTGTCAGCTTATACAACCAATAGGAAATCCAACAACTAACAATTTATTTAACACTTACTGGCTGCCTTATTTTAATGAGCTGTACAATCCTGATACAAGAACAATGACCCTTAAAGTAAACTTATCAGCAGGAGATATTAATACATTCAAGTTCTATGATACAGTCTTTATTAAGAATAGAGAGTTTAGAGTAAACAAGATAGACTACAAGCCAAACGATTTAGCAACAGTAGAATTCATACTTATACCATAATGGCGACACCTTATTTAAACGGATATTCAATAAAACCCGCTTCAGTTAATGCTTTAGGAGTGGTAACATTTACTGATGGCACTAATGATGTAACACCTAACCAACAACAATGCGAAGCGTATGGCTATACTTATGATAAAGCATCAGGCACTTGTACAGCTTTTACATATAGCACAAACTTAGAAAGAAATATAGGTAACGAAAATAATAACATTCAAGGTGTAGGTAATAAGACTGAAACAGGTACTAATAATACCTATATAATGGGCGAAAGCAATACTGTTAAAGGGTTGTCAAGAAACAACATTATAATAGGAAGTAATAACGAAATATCTAATGGGGTTAATAATACTTTTGTCTATGGAAACTTAGGGAATTCAACAGCTAACAATTCAATAGTATTAGGAGGTAATAACAGTACAGATATGTTAGGCAAAAGACAATATACAACATTTATATATGGCGGAACTACTGAAGATGGTGTAGCAACTTTTGCTTACTTGAACAATGTAACTGATAGTTATTTCCAGCCATCTGCTGCAATTGGCAATAGTATTTTCTTTTTTCAAAGTGAAACAGTAGCAGTAAGGGTGGGCGGCACAGCAGCAGGACATTCTGGAGATTATAAGTCTTGGGTTGAAAATGGGGTTGTTAAAAATGCAAGGACTACTTTAAGTATAAATAGAGATGTTCCATTTACTTATGAAAGCGGAACTACAACAGGTTGGGACTTTGAAAGTCAAGTGTCAGGATCAGACTTTAAGCAACAAATAACAGGAGCGGCTAATATGGAGATAGAATGGGTATCAACTATTAGAATAACCGAAATAAGAACAAGTGTAGACTTAACATAAAAAGATATGGAAAAAGAAGTTTTAGAAATGGAAATCAAAAGTAACACAGGAGATGTTACTAAAGATGTAGAAAAATTAGACAAAGCAACCGAAAAAGCATCAGGAGGATTTAAAGGTGTAGGAACTGCTATTAAAGGTATGGGTACAGCTCTTAAAGCAGCAGGGATAGGACTTGTAGTAGCTTTATTTGCTAAACTTATGGAGGTGTTTAGTAAGAATCAAAAAGTATTAGATTTTTTTAACACAGGAATGGAAGCTTTAAGTATAGCATTTAATGATTTGTTTAATTTTTTAGATGATAATATAGGAACTGTTGTAAACTATTTTAAGTCAATATTTGAAGACCCTAAACAAAGTCTAATAGATTTTGGAACTGCTATTAAAGATAACCTGATAGAAAGATTTAATAGTGTATTAGATACTTTAGGGCATTTAGCTAAAGCAATAGGACATTTGTTCAAAGGAGAGTTTGCAGAAGCTAAAGATGAAGCAATTAATGCAGGGAAAGAAATGGTGGATGTTTGGACAGGTGTCGATAATAGTGTAGATAAAATTACCACTACTGTAACAAAAGCAGCAGGAGCAATTAAAGCCTATACAACAGAAACACTCAAAGGAGCAAAGGCAATAGTGGAATTAAGGAACCAAAGCGAATTAGCAGCAGTTCAGGTTCAAGGATTAATTGAAGAGTATGATAGACAAGCTGAAAAACTAAGACAGGTAAGAGATGATGAAAGTAAGACTTTTGAAGAAAGAATAGCAGCAAATAATAAGCTAGGGGAAGTTCTTAAAGAACAAGAAAAAGAAATGCTCAAGTTGGTAGATATTCAAATTGCTGCAGCTCAGGCAGATGTAAATAAGAATAACAACTTAGAAAATCAAATTAAGTTACAAGAAGCGTTAAATGAAAAGAAAGGAGTGTTAGCCCAAATAACAGGTTTTGAATCAGAACAGTTAACAAACAACATAGCTTTACAAAAGGAGCAACAAGCAGTTGCACAAGAAAATGCAGATGCTCAATTAGAAGCATTTTCAAGTCTAGCAGGAGCATTAAGCGGGTTAGCAGGGGAGAATAAAGAATTAGCAGCAGCGGGAGCATTAATTGACACTTATGCGGGTGCTAACAAAGCGTTTGCTCAGGGGGGTGTTGCAGGTTTTGTTTCAGGTGCAGCTATAATTGCAGCAGGATTAGCTAATCTAAAAAAAATATATGAGACGCCAGTGTCAGGTAGTAGCGGTGGGTCATCTGGAGCAGGTGCTATTGCTCAACCTCCTGCACCTCAAATGATGTCAGGAGCGTTTCAATTAAGTGGAGGTCAAGCGCCTGAAGCTATGAGAGCTTATGTAGTAACTGATGAAATGACTAATAGTCAAAACCAGTTAGCCAATATTAGAAGAAGAGCTACAATTTAAAAATCAAATAAATACTAATTAAATCTATTATATAATATGCCGTGTACTAAGTGTAAAGATGGAAAATACAAATGGGGAGAAACTGGAGAGTGTAAATACGACTCAAAAGAAGCCTGTGAAAAAGCTAATCCTAAACATTATAATAAAATGAGACCAACACCACTAGGAAAGAAGTCGTATGAAGAATACGAAAAAGAATTAAAAGAATTTAAAAATACAGAAGAATTTAAACTAAGTAAAGCTTATAAAGTAAAACTATCTAAAATTGATGACATTGAAGATGCGGTCAGTAGAGGTTTAGGTTTAGTTGATTTTGTAGAAGAAGCATTAGATGAAGCATTTACACAATTTATTAAAGCAAAAGACATTGTTAGATTTGATATGAATGATGCTTATACTGAAGGAGAAGGTTTGCTAGATGAATTTTTAGCAGATATTAAAGAATTAGGCATAGATGTTCCTGCTGATGTTAAGCAGTTACAAAAAGGATTAAATGATTTAGATGATGCAATAAAAGATGCAGAAAGAAAAATAAATGACTTTTAAAATATGACACCAACTAAAATAGTAGAAC
>CESM01218478.1_pt1 | contig 12566 bp, 20 predicted proteins | sample 361421 | NCBI WGS metagenome assembly CESM01 (sample SAMEA2622219, study PRJEB7988) | marine metagenome | isolation source: saline water (ENVO:00002010), including | reverse complement strand
AAAAATAAAATGTATTATTAATATTAAACCTAATGGGATACATTACCGATAATAACACATTAAATCCTTTAATTGAAAACAAAGCCATTATTAACCCATATGGCGGAAACCCCGGTCTAGATTATGAACATATGAATTCTTTCTTAGACGGAAATAAAAAAAACCCCGTTGTTAGAAAAGTTGAAAGAGTTAGAAGAAATTATAAAGACCCGAGGAGTGTTGGTTCAGATCCGGGTTTAGTTCATACTCCTACTAGTATGGGTTACGAACCCAGAAAAAATGGAATGTATGATATATTCCGCGATTTAGTATCACCCAGGGTAGAACCATGGACTTCTTTAGATAATGAACACTCAAACGACAAGGATATTGTATATTCAGCTGCGGCGGTTTATACTAATAAAGATCATGGGTACAGCACACCCTTTTCTACACCTTCTAAAAATTCAACTATTTTAGAAACACCTACTCGTGAAGGTGACAGTCATCCGTCTGTATTGACAAATAGATCCGCCCGGATGAGAAAATTAAATTAAAATAATTTAAAAATATAAACTTTATATATAGTAAATGTTTATACAGTCTAGTATAGGCGCTGTAGAAATAAGAGGAGGTGATGGTAGAGACGGGATATCAATTGTAAGACTTAGTGATTCTGAATATGCAAGTAGAGAATATGAACATCATATTAACAATCTTATCAATTCTATAACAGTGGATGTAAATACTTTTTTTTCACTAGAAAGCGTAATGGTTAGAATGGCTATGGAAGAATCTCGTAAAGAAGCTGAAAAACCTAAAATATCTTTACAATCATTTGAAAAATTAGAAAAATGTAACGATATATCCAACTGTTCTATATGCTTTGAAAACATGAACGACAATATCAAATTAAACTGTAATCACATCTATTGTGAAAATTGTATTAAAAAATGGCTAACCGAGAAATCTAATACATGTCCTATATGTAGAACTGAGATAAATATATAACCATTTCCTAATTAAAGTTAATTTAATTTATGATTTAACATAATTAAATTAAATTAAATTAAATTAAAATATGTATTTATAAATAAATGCAACTGTTACCAGTCGTAATATTTATCGTATTGTTATCCTTCATAGGGATATACATTAATGTTTATAAATCTCCAAATTTAACAGATCCGGAGTTATTAATGTTACCTAAAATGTTTAGAACTAAACTAGGAGAAAAGGAAGAATTAGATGTAAGTGAATTGTCTGCCGATGAATTAGCTGCCAGACTTGTAGAGGAGAAAGAAGGTAAAAATCATGTATATGATTCTATAGGTAATCTAGTCGGTGTAAAAAAGGATTATGTAAATGATGGTATGAAAGGGGGATTTGTTCCAAAAGATACAGATTATCAAAATTTATCCTCTGTGGGTTCCAAAAGACCTTATGCGTGGCACGGAGCTTCTTCACAAAGAGAATGGGGTGAGTTAGGGGGGCTTCCTTATAACGTATATCATAATTACGAACTCGACTCATTAGAAGGTGTAAAATCTAGTGATAAAAATAAACACGTTAAGATGGCCGGTCCAGTTGAATATAAGTCTGAAGGACAACAGAATGTTGGGTTTTTTCTAGGAAAAGATAAAACATATGATGAATTGGAGTCTAACCAAAGTAGTAAATACATCAACCAAGCTGTAGCTATAATTAGAAACGCGGCTGCCAACGAAAAGAAACAATTAATAACTGTTGACGAAGTTGATAGATCAAAAACGGGTGAAAGATATGGTAAGAAAAATAATAATTCAATATCGTCATATACAAATATTAAAGTTAAACCTAATATAAATACTTCACTAACTGATAAAGACATTTCCAATATAAACGATAAGGATGTAAATATCGACACTAACGGTCAATTGATATCTCAGGTTAGAGAATTTGTTAATAATTAAATTATAAATTCAAATAAAATATATATATTAATAATAAATGGAATATTCAGGGATTCCCGTAGAATGGAAACAACATTTATCAGGGGCGGATAAAAATGCTAAATTAGACTATCAAACAAATTTAGGTAACATAGATAAAGAACTCATAAGAACAAAAAAACCGGCAAATATTGTAACTTATGATAAGATACAGCAAAAAACAAGAACTATACCACCAGGTCCTATAATAAAACCTCAGGTAAACAAAAACCGAGGTTTTTCTATAGATAAGACTCAAAAACCACCGAATATGGATGTTAAAGATATTAATAAAGAAATAGACATGACATTAGTTCCAAGTTTTTCAACCGGTGTTAAATTAAAGAAAAAAGAATCAAGAGAATACGATCTTGTAACCCCTAAAAATATTATAAATAATACCCATAAAGATAAACCAAGACCAAATATAATAGACCAATTACATGGCGTAAGCTCTGTTGAACCTAGAAAAATACTACGTAAGACCCCTATAATAGATTCGGCGAGAGAAATAACTAATTACACACCAATTCATACAATCAATCAACCCGTTATTCAACTTAAAAGAGTCAAGTAATTTATTTTTTTTTATTGTCATTTAATATTCCGCAAATTTCTTCGAAATTATTTTGAATAGTTTGTTCGAAGCTAGATCTTAATCTTATGAAAGTTTTTTGTTTACCATGTTCTATGGAATATTTTATAGTCTCTAATGATATCAATTTTACATCTAATATTTCTGCAAATTTTTTATCGATTGTTATATTTGATAAAAATTTTTTAGTTGTATTAAATCTATCCCTATATATAGTGGTAAAAGGAAGTCTTACTATATACATATAATATTTATGCCCGGATGGGGTTTTTGACATTATACATTGACCTCCTCTAATGAGCTTTCTAAGATCTGTTTGGTCACCTATAGATCCAAGTGTTTCTTCCCAAGTCTCACGGACTGATGTAGTTTCCGGATCACATTTATCTGATAATTCTGCTGTTCCACCAAAATTAGACCACCTATTATCCTTGTCTTTACCCAATAAAAAATATGGAGTATTATCTAGAGATTTACAATAGAATAAAATTCCCCCACCATATCTAATATTATCTGATATCATTATCTATTGTATTTATATTTACTTTTAAACTACTTTAATTTAAAACTATGGTTCAATGTATCTAATATGAATGATATATTATCAAATAATAATATAAATGGACCTATGAAATATTTATTTTCACGTTCCCAGGAAGTTAAAAAAAATAATAAAGGTAATTATAATATGAGCGCAAGTGTTCCGAATATTAAGATTGTAACAGATGATTCAAATAAATCCGTCGTAAAACTCGATAGTAACGTTAGAATAGATGATATAGATGTTGTGAGAAAGAAGGATAATGATGTAGCTTCTGTATCATCTGGTAGTACAGTAGAGGCTTCTCCTGTAAAACCCGCTCAGATGAATAAACCAAAATCTAAGTTAAGCAATTTGAAATCTAAGTCTAAGTTTAATGCAGATGATTATCAAAATTTTGTTAATAATTCAAAAACAAAGGAACGTAAAAAACACGATTCAGATGACAGCGAAAGTGAATCTGGAAGCGAGAGTGAAAGCGGAAGTGAAAGCAATAGCTCGGATGGTTCAGATGACTATTCGGACACATCTTCGCAAAGTAGTAGAGGAAGCAAAAATAAGGTTAATTCTAAACACGAGAAACAACAGATTTTGATGAAATTAGTAGATCTAGAAAGAAGGGGTGTAGAATTAACTAAAAAATACTCTATGACATCCAAGTTAGAAGAATTGAAATTTGAATTGAAATTACATGAATCAAGTGCAGAACTTGATGCTAGTATTAAAATGCAGCAAAATTTCTTAATAGCCGCTGTTACTGGTTTAGAATATGCTAATACAAAGTTTGATCCAATTGGGGCTAAATTAGATGGTTGGTCTGAATCTGTTACAGATAATATTGATGATTATCATGATATATTTGCTAAGTTACATGAAAAATACAAACATAGAGCCGACCTTCCTCCAGAGTTACAGCTCTTAGTAACATTAGTGGGCGGTGCATTTATGTTCCATGTAACTAAAACTATGTTTAGTTCAGCGATGCCGAGAGGGTTAAATAATAACCAAGAATCTGAGATAATGAAAAATATTTCGGCGGCCATGTCAAACCCCCCTCAACCCAGGGTTGCAAATGTATCTACAACTGAAATATCTGGACCATCGTTTAATTTAGCACACGTTTTCAATAACAAATCCGATGATGCATCTTCTGTTGGTACAATTGAAACTTCAAAGGAAGTTACTATAAATCAAAAAGGAAAGAGAGCTATAAATCTTTAATTTTTTTTATAAAAAAAAATATTTATAATAAATAAAAATGAGCACCGAGTATAATCTAAAGGTCGCGTTAGGGGTATCTGTGGTAATTATAATTCTTTTACTTTTAAAACAAAATAAAGAATGTGCCACGGGTGAAAAAGTTAAGTTAAATCAGAACGGTATCGCCCTTGCAAATAAGTTGGGTGTACTCGTTGGAACTGGAGTTGGGTTACATGAACCCCGTAGAATACTCAAAAACGAAGATTCCAAGTTTTTAATTCCTATCCTTGATAGTTGTGAGGAACACGGCGGTTACGACACTGCCTCACCTGAACCAGGAAATCCCGGGTGTCATATAACATGTGGCGGTGGCGGCAAGTGTGGCCGTGGACCAGAAGGTATAGACTCTGATACTGGTTTACCAATGAATCAAAAATGCTGCTCTAGAGAACCAGTACCTGGTAGGGGTAGTATGGGGCGGTAAATTAGTTATTCCAGCAAATTAGAAATAAAAATAAAAATAAAATGTATATTTTAATTAAACATGACATTATATTATTCAAATTCACGTAAAAATCCTTCGAAATGGATAAAATATAATACCGCAAAATCTTCGGGTGCGCAGAATCCTATAAAAGCTGCAGCGAGTATTATGCAAAATCCTCTACAACCATTTACAGGTGTTTTAAAAAGAGAAAAAAACGAAAACCAGGATGTAGACATTAGTACAGTCACTGCTCTTCCTATGTCTCCAGTAAACGAAGATGCTCTAATGCCAGTAAAACGTCGTCATGTACTTATCATGAATAAACTCGATAAAATAGAAAATTTATTAATACTTGTAGTAATAATTTTAACAATTATTATGTTTAAAAGTGTTAAGTAAAGTATACTATCTTGGTTTTAAGATTAGATAACGTGTATCTACTATTATTATAGAATGATTTTCTAAATTCTTCTATAGTTAATGTTCCCCCATAATCTTTTAAATTGAAAATCGACGGAGCACCAGTTATCTTAAAATCGTATCCAAGAAGTTTTCTATAAAATTGTCCAAATATATCAGACTTATTCTGAAATATCCTATCATTTATTGAATATGATTTAGCACAATTTGGAGAACAAAAATTTCCAAATAATTTATATCTATCAAGTTTAGAACAATAATCTATTGGTAGATAAAAAGGCTTCCATTCAAAAAAATGATGACAATTGTAACATTTTATACCCATTTTATGAACAATTTTACAATCTTTACTGTATAATGTTATCTTTTTAGATGTATCCTCTTTTAAGTTACATTCATCCTCTTCATCGCTAGATACATTTAATTTACATTCTTCATTTACATTGTCTACAAAAAAATCGCTTATATTCGTAGAAGGACTTTCTTTATCGTGAACTTCTATTAATATATTACCGAATTTAAGATTATTTGTTTTATAATCTTCTTTATTTATTTTTTCATCTTTAACTATAACAACATTTTCAGTTAAATCTTCTATGAGATTATTCCTAAACGGGGTTGTTTCCCATTTCTTTTTCCTACCTCTTTTTTTAGTTTCTGGTTTTATTTCTTTGTTTTTATCACCCATAATATATTTTTAAATATATTTAAAGAAGCTTTATATCTTTTATTAAATGTGGTTTCTATACGGACTTTCAACTGTTTGGATTTTGTCAGTTATGACTAATGTAATGTATACATTCTTTTTCGCACCCAATGTATCTAAAAAACGTGGAACACTAGAAAATCATCTACCCAGTGTAGATGATGAGTATACGCTATTGTGTTATGTTGTTAATTATGAAGATGGTTCTATAGATGTACTAGGAGAAACTACGGATGAAGAAATCGAAGAATTAAACGAACTTAATAAAATAGATTACATCACCATAAAGTACATGTTTAACGGTAAACTAATGAAATATGTCACACGTAAACTAGATATTGAATTTCCTATTTACAGGTTTAATATAGACCCTCCTAAGTTTGTGTATTATCCAGAAATTATGTTTCTTAATAAAATAGACGTAACAGATTATCTTAGACCTTATCTAGGACCTCTTTGTAATTTTTATTCTGATAGAGAAGAGCCGATTAAACTAGAAGATGCACTTCGTGATCATCCAGACTTTAAAAATTTTAATTTCGAAGAAGGTTTTTTTGAAATGATTTCTAACAAAACGCCATTAAATGGTAGAAAAATGATCACAAAGGAACTTCCTTGTACATTTCTTACATGGAAAAGACATGCAGCAGTAGATCCCCGAGATGAAGAAAAATTAAAGGATGTAGAGTATGAACTTATTAATTAATAAAATCAATATAAACACATAATTATAAATTAATAATAATAATGCCCCCCGATAACAACTCTGATATTATATTTACATTTAAAACAGTTCAAACCAATGCAGTAAGAGTTCTTTTTGAATCCCTTAAAAATATACTATCTGATGTTAATTTTAAAGCAGATTCAACAGGACTCAAATTAACAGCTGTGGATGGAACTACAACCGCTATTGTTAATCTTTTTTTAAATGCTGAAAGATTTGAAGAATACATTTGTATAAAATCTATAAATATTGGAATAAACCTAGCATCGGTATTTAAAATTTTAAAAGGTATTAAAAATACCGATACTATTTCATTTACAATTTTACATTCTGATTCTAATAATATGTTACTTACATCCCAAAATAGTGATAAACGTGCTGTTATAAGAAGTAAAATTAAATTATTGGATATGGATGAAAAGATATATAACATACCGGACATTCACTTTGATTCTTATATGACTATGCCATCGTCTGATTTTCAGACATATATATCCGATCTTTCTAATATATCATCTGAAATCCAAATAAAATCAAACTCAAATAATATGACTATGACTGCAAAGGGTGATTTTGCAGAGCAAAGTATTACAATAAATGAAACTAATGAAAATATTCCAATCGATTCAAATGAACAATCTGGTGTTTTCAATATAAAATACATTCAATTGTTTACAAAATCCACTAATTTATGTGGAACAGTTGAAATTTATTTAAAGTCTCAATATCCATTAACTATTCTATATAATGTAGCAAATTTAGGAGTTCTTAAGTACTGTTTAGCTCCAGTTTAATTCTTTTCAGTATTACAATTAAATTTTATATTTTTTATTTTATTATATATTTTCCAAGCTATACGCTTAATACTTTTATATAACGTCGTGTACATTTGTGTATTTTTAAGTAATTGTAGTGCCATGTTTAATTGTTTCTCATCAATGTCGATACTAAATTTTCTATTTAATATCTCATCTATGCTAAGAATTATAATTTTTTCTATAGACTCTGATGTAAAATCTCTAAATAAACCTCTATTAACCTGTAAAAATTCCATTAGATTAAGCATAAGAGGTAAATAATCTATTTTACCATCTTTAAGTTCTTCTTCGAATATATCGAGAAGACCATTCAATAACAATATATTAAGTATGTTCATATAATATTCATTTTTCTTAAGATCGCTTATGATATTTTTAATATCCGACATAATAATTATATATTATACTATATTTTAAATATTTTAATATAATATAGTATAATGGAAAAAAATTTTTGGATTGGTATAGTTTTATGCTTTGTTATTACAGCTTTGTTTGATTTGGCTCTTAATTTATTACCCGCTCCAATTGGAGCTACTTCGATAAGAGGGTATTTTAATAAACACACCCCTCTTGCAGCGGCCCTTATTGCAGGATTTGTTGGTGCTATAACATTTTTAGCTATTTATTTTGTTTACGGAAAAGTCCCTGAACCTACTTTATATAATATGGTAATAATATTCTCAATAAGTGCATTAATGGGCACTCCAATGAGATATTCTGGATTGTTCCCCCATCTAGATACACATTATTATCAGGTAATGCCTAGAATACAATCATTTGTTGCAGATGGTTTATCTGGTATTATGGTAGCTGCGGTTTATTACGTATTAATAGGGCAACTTAAACCCGAGAAGGCTCTTTTATACGCTATACCAACTGCTATAGCCTTTAAGCCACAAATGTTAGGAATTAATATTTAAATTAAATATTGTATATCTATTATTAGACAATGAAATATGTACAGGATTTTTTTGGTTCAACCAATTGTAGAGCTGTTATTATATTAGTTATTATTCTTATAATTCATGGTATAATAAAAATAAGAGAATACAATGCTAATAGAAATAAAAAAAGTTTATAATTATTTTAAAATAAATATATTTACTTTATCATAAATATAAAAATGGCCCTACCAATATTAGCGGCGGCAAAAATGGCAAAGGTGGCAGGTTCCGCGAGAGCGGCACCGGGTAAGTTAAATAAATATTTGCACAGTGAATCGAATGTTGTAAAAGGTATGAGTAAAGGAGAAAGAGCGTGGGGTTACGGTTTATGGATCGTTTTAGGCCTAGCATTTGTTGCTGTTATAACGACAGTGTGGTGGGCGACGGGCGGTTTCGAGAAGCGAAAGGCCCCAAAGAACCACACAAAAACTTCTATAGGAAGAGGTCTTCCCAGACATATTCCAAGTCATAAAGAACATATGTTCAATAGAGGTAATAATCACCAATATACCGGACCTGAAAAAAGTATGTTAGTAACAGACTCTAGTGATTTTCAGGGTTATTATGGAGTAAACCCAGATGGATTTGGAGAGACAAGAGAAACAATGACCAAAGCAAGATATCGTATCTCCGAAGATAAGCATCATGATGTTATTGTTGATGAAGACATGTTAGAAGAAGAACTTTTCACTGAACAATTAAAAGAAGGAGAAAGAATGGAAAAAAGAAAAAACCGTAATAAAAAAAGAATTCTCGCTAACTCTTATAATACCGGTCACATAGAACAGACTAATGAATTAGAAGCGGCAGCTGAATTATCATCGGGTAATGACTTTACACAGAAATTTGCTATGAATAGCGCGAAGGGGTCTAATGTAAGGGCGTATATCAAACCATTAGAAAAACAGTCAACAACCGCTCACATATTAGATTTTGCTCAAATTAGGAAATAAATTAATCTATTTCTCTAAAGAGCATAAAATCTAAATTCAATTCCTGTTTTGTTTCTATTTTGTTATTGTATTCTATCTTAAATTTTTTTGATTTATAAAATGATAGTCTTTTTTTATTCCAATTAGTAAATATACTAATACTATCGTTTATATCAATAACTATAGGCATGTTTTTATTTTTCTTTCTAAGTATTCTCCCAACGGCTTGTTCAATGTTACACTTAGGTGATGCTAAAATTAATGTATCTAAATCTGGATTATCGTATCCCTCAGATGCCATCTGATATGTAGCAATTATAATGTTACATTTATTGGACAACTGAAGATCTTCTTTTTTCATCCCTCCGTAGTACAAACCAACTGAACAATTTTTATCTAAAGATTTTAAATCATATGCCAATTTATCGCAATGAGCCTTTCTATCCGAAAGAATAAGTATCTTTCTGTTTTCATATACCATTTCTGTTACTAAGTTTTTAATAAAAGAATCCCTTGTAGAATTTTGAGTTACATTTGTAATACTTGCTGCACTATTAACTTTTCCATTTGGTAAATGTTTAATAGTATTGTCTTCATACTCGTAAAAAGTGTGGATTTTTATAATGGGTTCTATAATAAGTAACTCAACATTTACCGATATTTCGCCTAAAAACCAGTTTAATGTATGCTCTAGTTTATCTGCGCGCTTTAAAGTAGCTGTTAAACCTAGATTGTATTTTGATCCTATTTTATAAAAAGCAGATGAAAATACTTTTGAGCAATAATGATGTGTTTCATCCCAAATAGAAAGAGAAAAATCATTAAATGTATCATCTGGATAATCTTTCTTAGAAATACTTTGAATCATTCCTATACATACACATGGTTTAGTGTTTGCAGTTTTCCCTTGTATTATTCCAGGTTCTATACCTAAGAATTTTATTATCTGTTCTTTCCATTGTTCTAGAAGAGTTTCTTTATTTACCAATATCAATGTTTTTACTCCTAGAAGTGATGCTATATAAAGAGCTGCAAAAGTTTTTCCCCAGCCGGTATATAAACATGCTATACACGATTCATTTTTAATAATTTCAGTATGTATGTCTTTTATTACATCGGACTGATAATCTCTAGGAGACCCTTTTATTTTTATATCACAATATTTTACTTTATTTTCTATAAGCTCACCATATTTTGAAAAATACTTAGGTGTATATATAAATTCACCTTTTATCTTATATAATGGATAAGTTATAGGTGTAGGTGCCCCGGGTATAAAGGGTGTAACAGTTAGTTCTTTTTTTAATTTTTGTGTGACTTTGTATAAACGCCCTTTCATATTAATATTATTAATTAATTTTAACTTTAAATAAAATATAATGTATTAATAAGAAGATAATAATGTTAAGTACCTCTAAACTAGTTCTCAATAAATCTGCATATGCAGCTTTAATTGGTGTATTTATTAATATAATTTTATCGATGGTTGTCATGCCATTCGCAACCGACAGTCAAATTTCACCACCTAATGGTGCGGCAAAGTTACCATTTTTCTCACAGATAATGCATATGCTTGTACACCATAATCAAGTTCTTTTCACAAGTTCTTTGATTATATTTGTATTAGTATTTATAGCTACCAATGTAGCATTGTCTCTAAAAACAATGTAATAAATTTAAAAATAATGTTAATACACTTTTATAAAATGAAGTGTGATTGCAATAATATTGGGTTTTCTTATAGAAAATTAGAAGCAAGTGGAGACAATTTTCAATTAGTAGAAATCACATGTTGTAACACATTACCAATAGATGGTAAAAAGAAAAAACCATGTAATTTCTATAATAAAACTATTATTAAACAAGATATAGTTATAGAACATAAACCTATTGTTAAAAATATAGGAGATATTTTTCATAATAGAACACCCGAAGAAAACTGTAGAAAAGAAATAGATGATTATATAAATCTATGTAAAATCGCGTCGTGTTACAAGAGTATTGATAATGGTAGATACATCTCAATGATAAATCACAATCTTAGACTCTTACACTATAAATTATATAATCAGGATACAGAAAGTTTAGATGAACTTATCAATCGTCTAAAATATCCACCAGATAACACTTCTTCTATTAACAAAATTAATACATTGCCGTATAAGAAATATAAAAAACGTAAGAAGAGAAATAATATCAGTAAGCTATTAGAGAAAACTGAAGATCTCGTTACAAATGATCGTGCCCATGCCTTCCTCGAGTGGCATGAAAAATTTTATTATGACGAGGATAATAATACTTCTAGTCAAAGTGATGTATTATCAGAAGATAATACTATTGTAGATGGAGAATTTGATGTAGATAATTACGATTCTGGAGAAGAAGACATCGATATAGACGAAGCGTTCAGTGATTAAAAAAAAATAAATTTCGTAAATTTAAATACAATGTTATCATCTATGTTAAACAATGAAACACGTGAAGAAATTAGAATAGTATTAGATATAGTAATATTCCCCCTGAAAATGTATTGTATACTTTTGTTAATTTTTATTATGGTCATAATATTTCAATTATATTTAATAATTAAAAAGTAATATAATGTAATTTAAAAAAAAAATACATCATATAACTATAATGTTAGCAGTAACCGACGAAGAGATTCAATTTTTTAAAAATGATGTCATGAAATTTAGTAATATAGAGAAAGAGATAAAAGAATGTAAGGCTAAAATGAAACCTTATCAAGATAAAATAAAAGAACTCAATAAATTAAAAGAATCTAAAAAGGAAGATGTTATTAATTTTATGGATTGTAATAAATTAGATATGTGTAATACAGATGAAGCATCTTACGAAATGAAAGAAACTAAAAGCACTAAGACAGTCACAAAGGGTGACGCATATGATAGAATATATAAGTTTTTTTCAGATGATTTTGATAATATCAAAAACATGAATCTAGAAGAAAAATCCAAATATCTACATAATTACATTTATGTAGAAGGAAGAGAAACATCTACAGTAAAAACTCTAAAGGCCAAATAAGTTAGTATCAATTATATCTTCATCTGAACTGTAGCACATATCATTTTCTTCTATATGTATTTTAGATAAAATTTTTACATAAGACTCTATATTAAAGTTAACAATATTCATATTTTTGTCTATTTTTACTAATAGTATATCCCCGTTAAATTTATCCGTTGTAAAAGGAAGTGTAGTTATATTTACATTTACATTT
>CESM01095292.1_pt1 | contig 12605 bp, 11 predicted proteins | sample 361421 | NCBI WGS metagenome assembly CESM01 (sample SAMEA2622219, study PRJEB7988) | marine metagenome | isolation source: saline water (ENVO:00002010), including | reverse complement strand
CTTGCTTCACTATTGTTAGGTGTCTTGTTCCCATAGTATCTAATAGAGCAATCACTTACTGTTCAAGTAAGCGATTGTACTCATCGATGTCTTCTTCTGTCATCTCTCCGGAGTTCATGTAGGTCATGAACACCGGACCCACTTCAGTGGGGAGTGGTAATCCTCTGGCTTGGTGCCAGTCATCGGAATAAATCTTCCACTTCATATACAGCCCACTGGGTTCTTCCCTGTGTTCTTCAGTCTGAGGTTGCTCAGGTTCTTCGGACTCTTCTGTCTCGTAGAACTCTGCTGTTCTTCGCATGTCTTCTGCTCTGGACGTCCCAAGATATTCGTCGTCGAACTCTGCTACCCTGCTTACGCTTGACATAGTGCAAGCGATTGTCATGTTGGTAGACTCGAATCCGACCACCAATTGGTCTTTCGCCGAGATACCTATCAATTCGGTAATCATGGCTTCTGGGTCATTTTCCTTTATCGCAGCAATCGCTCTCCCAATGCTTGGGTTGCCTTGCCTCGTAGACAAGAACTGATCGAATATAGTACCGTAGTCGGTACATGCTGCATGCTGCCCTGATTCTCCTTCGTAGACTAAGCCTACGTCTTTGAATCTCAGGGCTGCTTCCTCATACTCCTTGGCTCCTTCCTCGCCCTTCAGGTTCATAACCTTCATGCGAGCTTTCGCCTTCTCACTGCTGTAGTGTAGTTCTAACTGCCCAAATGGGCGTTTCTTCGCTGTCTTGGATAGGGATCTTTTGATTCCTCCTTCTTCGACAGCACCTAGAAATTTCATCTTAGTAAGCTCCCACGGCGATGAAGGTATTTCGTAAACTATACCTTCATTGTAGTTGCATACCAGACTAACATCTCCGATGTTACCACTGCTTCTATTCCAGTAGTTTGCACTGCTACTTGCTCCGCTATCCGCGTGAAGTATTAGTGGCAAATGGATACAGAGAGGATTGTTTACTGAGCGTAGGGACTCAAACAGCGCGTTCGCTAATTGGTGTCCGCTTGCTCCTGTGGTGAGAGCCACCGTTGAAACGGCACTGGCTATCACCCTGACAGTTCTAATCGGTATTGCCATAGAGGACAATCCGATATGTAGAGTAGCACTGTTCGCTATATTCGATAGCACTACTCGATTACTGTATCTGCTATGGTCTTGCTGACTTAAGTAGACTGTGTTGAGTAACCCGTTAACCGTGTGGTTAGATTGCTCTTCGTCTCCGAAAGTCTCAATTATCTGTCGAGCGATCTCTCGCTCATCATTTCCATAGGCAGTCGTGGCTCTAATGACATAGTCCCCACTTATCGGGGGTTTATTCTTACCGACAAAGAAGTCGGTTATCTTCATGTAGAGCATACTTGCATTCGCTCCGATTAGAGTAAGATGGAGATTGTCTCCATCGACTTGCATCGAAGCCTCCTCAACCCGCACTCCCTGCTTTAGGAAGACGGTCATTATTTCTGTATATGTGCCAAACCATGGTTCCTCAGATATATTGTATTCCTGAGTTATGGCGGCACCTTCTTTTCCATAATTGATTATTTCTCTTGATTCCATCTAATGGAAACCGATTACTCGGAGTCCTTAATTTCTTTCTTGGCTTGCTCTGGAGTAACCTCCAGCACAAACTCCCGAAAGATTCGGAGCGAGTCCGCAATTTCTGTGTTTGTCTTAACACTCTCTAAATTGTTATCTCGGATTTCGCTGAGGATCTGTTTGATTTCTTTGATGTCTTCTTCCAAAGTCATCAGAGATCACCAGTCCATGTGTCGAGCCTTGTCTGCTCTGAGGGAACTAGGTTTCTGGGATCGTACATCGGCGTTATGCCGTACTCTGGTGTAACACCAGTCTCTTTCAGCAGAACGTAGGACTCTACTGCATAGCGCATTGCTTTGCTTTGTAGCCCAAACGACTCTGCGTTTTCCCAGTTGCTCTCCTCGAGTTGTTCGTCCCACTCCAAGTGGGTAACCTCGAAGAGGGCGCGTTCCATGTTGTATCTTACAAATATTGATGTATTGTCTGACATTTTTGTCTCCTCTGATGAGAAGTAAGTTTCAATCGACTGAAAATCAGTAGAATTTGATTTAAGGACATGACTGTCTAGCCTTGTCTCATTAGTTAGAGTGAAGTCTCTTAGAACTACTCTTTCATGTATCGTAGATTTGACTGTGCAAGGACGAATGTCCGTCACAGTTTCTGGCACTTTATGTGCGCACCTCTTCGATACTGTAAGTGTCGTTGTAAGAACTTCATCTGTAACTGGGCGAGAGATCACGTAGTGATTCTCTAACCAATCTTCTGATTTTCAGTCGTATGATGATTCGATCGCTCATATAAGCCTGTATAACGAGATTTTACTTTCGTTAACTAACGGCGTACGTTCGAAAGAAGCACCACTCGTTTCGAAAGAGGTAACCGCAGTGCCGTCATCACGCTCACATCACTTAGTAGAGACAGGTCTACTGGTGCATCTAACGATGCAAGTGTGTGTGCTGTGATGCAAGCGAGGATTACTCTTTCGAAACGAACGTCATAGGCTTTCGCCTCAGGTTTCTTAACTTCTCTAGTGCATGAGTGGGTTTTACTACTTGGGTGGTGACATAGCGGGGTCTTTCACGACAGACATCCGTCTGAGCGGAGCGATCGTGGAATGCATCGGATCTGTTGATCCGTAGGTCATCGTATGATGGCCGTTCCGGTATGTCACCAGTGACAGAAGTGGTAAGAATCAATCAAGGTCCAAATAGTATCTACGGTCGGGCCGCAGGCACGAATTTGGCGCTTGATGTATTCTTAGGCGAGTAGTCGCCAACGTCCGCTGCGGCCAGCTAGGCCAAGCAGCGTGTCTGTCACTGGAACGTCATAGGCTTTCGCCTCAGATTTTAGTAATACTCATGCTATTGAGAGTGATATATTTCTCAGGACGCTAATGCGGACTGAGACGATCCTGGAACGGTAGCACGACTTTGTGTGCGTAAGACCACGGGCGTGACTGCTTTGTCAGTCCGGCTAAGGGCTCCGCAAGAGCCCGTCCTACACGACCGCGTAGGAGTGTAGGTAGCGTAACAGTGGTCTAGTTACAGGATCGATGCGTCATAGGATTGCTCCTCGGTTTTCTCTCTCTAATTGTTGGTTTTCTTGTCTCATTGTCTCTCCTAGTGTGAGAGGGCGAGACGCTGGTGATGAACCGGTCTGGCGACCGGAAAGAGACAATATAACAAGAACGAAACCAACAAACTTGTGTGAACAGCGTCTCAAACCCCCTCTAATAGCATCATCCTGTGATGCAGTTGCATTTTTCTTTTCTACATGGAGAACCTTCCTTCAAGTAGGAAGTCACGTCGCTGATTCTATCAGCATTGTACGCTATTGGGTTCTCTGGGCATCTTCTCACGAAGCCCATCGGGTCGACATCTATCATCTGGAACTCCTGTCCTGGACAGTTGTTGAGTCCCATCAGATTGTTCAATGCGATGTCACCAATGAACTTAGTAGGGTTCTTGGTGCCCGAGATATCTACCCACGGATAGTCTGTGTAGACTGTCCTGTAGTTCTCCCAGAACCACTCTTCGCTCTCATAGATCGAAAGTGGCTTGTAGATAAGATGCTGAACAGTGTTAGGATAGCCAATGCTATCCAATGCACGTTCGAAGTTATCAGTGTCTTCGTAAAGCCACTGAAATACCGTCGGTGTCCACAGAAGATTGTAATTGAAAGCAATGTGCTGCGTAGGTAGCTGCTTAAGCTCCAACGAGTGCATTATCGCCCAATTCTTCTCTTGAAAGTCAGTCATGCTTCTGAAGCGCATGTCATCCACCGATATGGTGATTACATCCACGCTTCTAGCAAATTCTTCGTCTATCTGGGATAGGCACTGCAAGACCGTAGTCACGCTTGTGTCCATTCCCAGCTCCTTGGCCTTCATAACATACTTCTTAGTCGTCTCGAACGCACCAGGGAACGGGTTCCAAGTTACTGCGAACTCGGTATACCCAGTGGCCTTGGCCTGCTCGATGACTCGCATGAAGTAGTTCTCGTCCTTGACGAGGTCTTTCATTTCCTGTGTGACTCCGGTGGTCAAGTAGCACCCTTCACAACTGAGTGAACAGTCGAAACTGGGTGCGATTGATATTATCTTCTTCGTCATCTTATTTGTCTCCTAATAGAGCCATAGGCTCATGAGTGGGTTATCGACCGAATATACATCTCGACTTGCTTCTCGAGATACTGTATTTCTACAGGCGCGTCGGTCGTGTCGGGTTTCATCGGAATTATTTCATTGATTAGGACGTGCTTCGCCCAGTCCTCAGTGAATTCATAGATATCCCCGTTCAGGACATACGCCTCTTGAGCGATGTCTCCTCTTTGGGGGTTCTTCTCGGCTTCTATGAATTCACATAGAATCTCTCTGCATAGCTCATGGTACTTCTGCGCGTCATAGGGCTTGCCACCGGCAATCTCCTTCATCGCGTGCTTAATCCATGCCTTCCCATCAGCGTCTTTGAACGACCAAGTCTTGTTGAACCATCGCTCTTTCACAGCGGTTATCAGCTTGCTAGCGAATGCTAGCTTGATAGCAGGCTCTAGCTCCTCTCTTTCGAGAGATAGCTTCGGCGTGTTCTGCGGTAGCCTTTTCTTCAACTTCTTGTTCATTGCGTTGAGTTCGTCTCGCTTGAACGAGACTTTGTTCGCTTTCAGGGTTTCGCGGACCTCTGACAGGCTTTCGCATGTCTCGAGGGCCTTCTGAATAGAGGAAACTCTCGCTTCCTCCTCCTTCTTTCTCCTTTCTTCTTCTTCCAATTGTTTTTGCTTGGCCTTGGCCTGCCTCTCGGCTTCCTCGGCTAGCTTAGCTTGGTGTTCGGCTGTGGTAGAAACAGACTCGTCCGACTCCTCAACGGGGTCGTCTAAGATTATTTCTCCTGTTCCGCCCATGTCATCTAGGATGGCATTTCCTTGCTGTGCTAATCGCATCAATTGGTTCCACTCTTCTTTGTTTGGTTCTTCAATCATAATTTGTATATGTATCTTTACCATCTAATATACCCATATAGGGTATTAACCATACATAGAGTCTAATCCACTATCATACTCCTTAGTAGGGGTATCTTCTATAGTAGAACTAGTACCTGGTTGTTCAAAGTGTATAATCATAGCTACACCTTCTCTGAACTCCCTGAGTCTCTCAATCTTAGGCGATAGTAGTTTCTTGGCATCCTTGATATGGATACCGTACTTGCCTAGCTCCGGTGTGACTTGTTTGTAAATCATACCAGCAAAGCCATTGAGAAAGGACTCAAATTGTCCCATTAAATCTGGGAGTATTACTTTGGCCTCTTCGTATGCGTCCTCTTCGCTCATCTTGCCATCACGCATCAGCACGTCAATTGCTGTGTTGCCGATGGCCTTCTTGATTAGAGGATTGTGCAGGATAAAGCCAAACATGTTGACTTCGCCCGATAGCATTGATAGCAACGGGTCTTTCTGCTTTGGATCCACATCAGCGAATTGGTCGAGGATTCCATGCATGAAATCATCCATCGCTTCGTAATGTGGTTCGGCTATTTCTGTTAGGTCCATCTTGGGAAGCAGTTCGGGTATTTCCTTACTTTCTTCCTTCAGTGCTTTGAACGTATGCAAAACACTGATGTAGTCTGTGAAGTAAAACACTTCGTCAGCATCCCTTGATGTACTCATTCCTTCTCTTACAGATTCATTTGCCATTTTCTTATCTCTCCTAATAGAACGGTTTTACCCGCTCAGAATTCTCGAAGGCTGTCGACCCGAGACGTAGAGGAACGCTTCCTCTTTGTCGAATCGATGTTTGCCTTGCGCATGTACCCCTTCTCGACGTACGAACGCATATGCTCGATTTCCTTCTTCTTCGTCTTACTGGTCGGAACCAGGACGTTGAATACAGAAATCATGTCTTCCATTTCGAGTGGACGATCCTCGCTAAAGGATATTGTCATTGCTTCTTCGATACCATCTTCGATGTTACGGCCAGAGAAGTTCGATGTCTTCTTGACCAAATCAGGGATGTCGAATCTCTCGACGTCCTGATTGCGAAGTCGGAGGTGGATCTTAATGATCTCCTCTCTTTCCTCAGGTTCGGGAAGGTCGATAAAGAATCGACCCTCAAAGCGATCTACGAGTTCTGGGGCAAACTTGTCCATGTTGTTTGCCGTAAAGACAAACATCACGCCCGAGTCATCCTCCTGCATGAAAGTCAGAAACTGTCCGAGGACAGCATCGTGAGCGCCACCATCGTGTACGCCCTCTGACTTGCCAAGTAGCTTTTCCGCCTCGTCAACGAAGACGATTAGCGGAGCTGCCGATCTGGCTATCTCCAACAGTCTGTGCACCTTAGCCTCCGACTGACCCACTAAGGAGCCCTTCAGATTGGTTGCTTCGACCATCAGGATGTTCATGTTCATTTCGTTGGCCATTGCCTTCGCGATTGCAGTCTTACCGCAACCAGGAACGCCAGCCATCAACAGTCCACGGATGTTACGGATGAAACCGTACTCCCTCGCAGCCTGTGTGAATCTCTTTGATATTAGGCGGATCCACGTCTTAAGTGGAGTTAGTCCGCCAATGTTCTCGAAACCAGTGGACGGTCGAATCAGGGTGAAACCCGCTTTTTCGACCGACTTACGCTTCTCATCCAAGATGAAGTCCATCCTCCAGTCATGATACAGCGCTGCTGACATAACTAGAGTATCGGCTATTTGATGACGAGTCATTCCAGCGCACGCATCAGCGAACGCTTCGACATCGTCATGATCGAACTGGCGCATGTTATTCCGGAATGCAGCGGGCAAAGTAGTGTTGTTGACATAAGCAGTCAACTCATTCTGTATTTGCTCGATCCTGTCTTCCTTGGTAGGAAGCGGATAATCTGCGGTCCTCACGTAAGCCTGTAGCTGGTGAGGAATGCTAGCCGGTTGGTCCGGCTCCGGTGTCCATCTCGAGGGTGACAGCATGATAACGGTCTTATTGTTACCAAGCATAGCCTCCTCGAACAAATTCAATTGCTCATCAATAAATGGTGGGTTGGTATCAATATACTGATTCCAATCCCTAAGCACGAAGATGACCCTGTGGCCCTCTTGGTGCGCATCGTATGTTTGCATAAAGTCAATGGCGTGTTGAAGTGCCGAAGAATCGAATCCGTCGTCATCCACTGTGTATGCAGTTCCTGTGGGTTGGTAATCAAGACCGACCCCAGGTGCTACTGTTGTTAGTGGTTCGTGGATTCTTTCGTCGCCGTCTTCAGTTGTCCTGAACACTGCGTATTCTTCGAAACCTTTCGATATTCGCCACACTAGTACTCTAGCAATCGCTCCGGTCTGCTGGTGCAGACCGTTCGTTACTGAGTAATGCGTGATGTCCCTGATTATCTGCTCGGTCTCACCCGAGTAGACTGCTAAAGCAGGGATCGATGCATTTATTGTTGCTCTCATTTCATTTCTTAGTTCTTCATTCATTTTGAATTCTCCTTCTGATGATAGGTATGGGAAGTGGGTGTTAAAGTAGCTCTTCCCCGCTTTAATCGGGTAGCTTACCCTACCATAGTGATTTCTGATAGAATCAGTGATTCCATCGGCTAAAGCATGATATTGTTTTACTGGTACAGCGACTGCTGCACGAATCATGCTGGTATTATCAGGGTACCATGGTGTCCAAGCAAACAGCTGGGCACTGGCATCCTAATCGATTTCACTGTTCGGACACAAAGGGATCACCTCGCGAGGAGACCCATTTCGTCCTCAGCTGCACTCCGAAGAGCGCTAGCTGAATTCGGCCGCTCGGGCCCCCAGTGACTGGAGGTCCGTACGACACATCTAGAATTTCATTTGCAATGTACAGACGATTAGCGGCTCAGACTAGCTGAGCGTGTTCTTTTCGTCCGCTGCAGGAGGAGCGTTGGAGGTCCCTGCCTGCATGCATTGCGTGATTCGAATCCAAATCGACTCGTAACTACTGTTACGGGTTGTCTTTTCGGGTTCAAGTAGAAGACGGGCGTTGTAGCAGCTAAGCTTTCAGCGCACGTTCGAGTAATCTACAGCTGTAGACAGTCGACGTGTGTCTGTTTCAATAGTCCATATTCGTCTCGTAATTTCTCTTTCGTTGATATCTCATCTCCAATTGCCCTGAGGCGCGCTTGTAGCTCGTAGCTCCTTAGCTTTCTTCAGGGTTTGAGAGCACTGAGCTCTCTGGTCCGCACGGCGTGCGCACTCAACTGGGTGGTGTGTTCTCATTCAAGTTTCTATTCTGCAGGTTCTGGACCAATATCATTGGTTTCCGTCCCCTGACTGGTTGTATCCACTCGTGGTGTTGTCCCACGACCGGTGCTATAGCCAGTACTTGTTGCGTTGAGATTGTAGAGTACGAATGGCATTCTGCTGGTATTAAGTCTCTCGAAGAGCTCTTCTACCTCATGCTGGGTCTGCAGTATCCATGAGAACTAGTCTCAACTGGATTCTACGACGTCACGTTCGTCTTCTCCTCCGATGCCATCCTTGGTCACCGGTGAGTCACAGGTTCTCCTGTGTTTCTTCTATAATTTTGTTAGTGTTAATCATGTGATTTGCTTCTACGGAATCGTTAGACTGCTCGCCATTTTCGTTGCGATCGTTATCTTGTGTCATATATACTTTCGGTGAGGTCACATGTCTATAATCTTTTATCTGATTTTTAGACAATCCACGCCGGCCAACATAGTTGGCCAGTGGGAGTGCACTCAAGATGTCACTTGACATCGTCTCCATGGACGGGTTCTGTCCCAGATTTCTCTTTCGAGTCATCCGTATCTTGGCTACCAGCAAGGTAACCAGGACTATGATCAGGACCCTGGAGTCCGAAGGGGCCTTGCCAGGCCCTTGGTTCGTATACTAGTATCTCGAGACTTCTATTTGGAAGTCTTCCATACCTCACATTCGTCTTCCTCCCACGTGGCTGATCAGGTCCGGACGCACTTTACGTACGTGCAGGCTGAAGTCATCCGCGCTTTGGCGTCAAGACATCATCACACGCTGTATACCCCCAATGTTACCATCGTGGTTTTGAGCGTGCTCTATCTTGCGTGTTTATTTGTGGTGATTAGTGTTTTAGCGAACTCTGTTCGCGTGTTCTTCTTAATCACTGCAATAGTGTGTTTTCCGTGTTTAGCGTAAATACCGCGATGGTAACATAACGTCATTGGTTAGTACCTCGGTGTATCACTATACTTCTTGTTCCATTTCCTATCTGGTGGGAGCCGCCAATATCAATCACGAATAGCTAATTCGATTTAGTATGACGACCCCCGGTTAGTAGAGACACCTCAACTCCACGTCGAGGATAGCCCACTGAGAGGTGGGTGTGAAACCCCTCTCGTTAATGTGCCTAACACCCGAAATTTATCCTCGGGCAGTTGTACCTGCTGCTTTTACGCAGAGTGTAAGTTTGTGTTATCTCCACTAATAAGAACGCTAGCAATAATGCTAGACGCTCAATTGGCAAATTAAGAATCAGCCTCGGTGTACGGATTCGCCTCGAGACCCGCCGCCGCCCTCATATTGGACTTCTTGCGTCTTGGTCACTTTGGCGTCCTTCATACCCTGTAACTTGATCAGATCCTTAGTTACATTCTCGCATTTCTGCGCTGGCATACCATCAATTTTCATGAAGGTCTCACCAGTATCGGGGTCGAAGTAAATCTTGATTGTCTCTTCAGACATCAGTACATCACCTTACCTTTCTTCTTCTTTCCAGACTTAGTGCCACCGCGTAGGGTGATGCACATCATCTTCTTTTTCTTGCCATCGATTTCGACTTCGACTTCTTCAGCCGAACCCGTCCTCTTCATACCTGACTTCCTGCCGAACTTGTCGGCAGTTAGCTCTCGGTATCTTATCCTAGTTGAACGCAGCGCAGCGTCTATTCGGGACTTTCCAGATCCATATCCTGGCTCATACATGTGGGCAACATATCCACCGTCCTTCAATTCAAGGGCGATGTCATGATGGCCTGCACGTCGAACCACGAATGCACCTTTTAGTCCGCGACCACCAACAGTGGTGGCCTCGTTCTTGAGAATCTGCGCCTCAGGAAAACATTCCTTCAGGGCTTTCTCTACACAATCGCTGTGTTCTTCTAGCATCGTCGTTTCTTCACTTTGTACTTTATGTGACATAGTTTAGTTCCTCCTAGTAGGATAAAAAAATAAGGCTCCCAACGTATACGGGTTTAATCGCATACGCTGAGAGCCTTGTTTAATAATCCTCTTGATCTAATAGGGGTCAAAGGGGCGTTAGCCCCAATGACCTTTACGTTTCTACGACCAATTCGAGATCGTTCCGCCAGCCATAAGCTTGGCCATAGCATCGTCACCAAAGTTGTCGTCTGGTGTTGGTGCTGATTCACTTCGAGCTTTCTTACGCTCAGCGGCAGTCTTTCTCCTGCTAGGATAAGCAGACATGTTAGTCTTGCTAGACTGGCCCCTGATGTACTTAGTGTTAGGAATTCCAGGCACTTTTAGAAGGTGCTTCAGAATCGGCCTGTCTCCAAGTGCTCTGTTACCAACGAAGTAGTTGGTTCTCTTAGTCACTGGATGGGGGCGATTGTTCACCTTTGCAACGGAGAAACTCACTTTGTGGTCCCTTCCGTAGCATTTTACCTTTCCTTCCCAACTCTTTACGTAAACAGCTGGCTGTGTCTCAAGCCACTTGCTGAAGTGTATCTTCGTTCTCTTACCTTTTTCGGGGTAGTCCGGAAGGCTGACGTTAGTCATGTTCTGGAATACTTCCCATTGGTAGTTCTCGTAGTCTTCATCGACTACCCACTCAGCCTCGCTGAATGGGTATACTTTGTCGAATACCTCATCAAAGTCGAATCGATCTACTTCCCCACTTGACATGAGGATGTTCATAGCGTCGATGACTAGATTCGGATTAGCCGAGAAGAATCCAGACAGTCCGTTGTCGATGAAGTGATTCACCGCACGGTAGTTTGTATCTCTCGTCATGTTCGTTCGTATTTCTCGAACGAGGCTAGAGCAGGTTGGAATATCCATTACGGACTTCTTCTGCCAGAAGCTTTTGCTCCCTCTGTCACCTACATGCTCAAAGTCGACGAGGTTTCCTCGCTTGTCTCTGATTTGCGGTGGCTTGTGACCTCGAGCTGTAGTGTACAACTCGTTGGGTCTCCTGGGCGCTTTCTTCTTGCCTCCTTGTTTTGTATTATTTTTGTTTGGCATAATATCGTTCTCCTAATAGAGCAAAGGACTTTCGTCTGGGTGCTCCTGATCCTTGTAAGATATCCATTGTATCTTTAATCTTTATACTTCGAGTAGTTCATTCGTATGCCACCGATAAAGGTTCTTGGCTGTCCGCCATTCTTTCTTTTCTTTGCGTACACACTTTGTGTATAACTACTCATTACAGTTTTCATTGGCAATTAACTCACCTATTAACCAGGATTACAATTTACCTGATTCACTTATGTGCCTCGATGGCACATCTCTTACCCGCAGCCGTGAATGCTTCGCCGTATTCTGTTCGATCACCCTGCAGGGTGAAACTTCAGAATATCGGTTCATATTTGCACGAGTAAAATCTAGTAAAAAACAAAAGGGCGCCATAGTGTTACCTACGACGCCCCGTGTCTCAATCTGATAGGCTTGGAGGCCTATCTCAATCTGATTAATCACCCGAAACGGGCTCAGAACCAAAAAGCGTTATCCGAAGATTCCGGATAAATTCCATTCCTCGTGAAAGGAATGATTTCTATCTGCTACCGAAGACCAGGATCTTAACTGCTGAATAGTGGTGTCAGCGCGTGTTCACACAGTGTCTGTCGGTTTTTTGTATCGCAGGTTTTCACCTGCGGGTTATATTGTCTTAAACATCACCTAGTACCGGCGGGTTGGCGGGCCTATTCTGGACAACTCAGGCCTTGCAAGCCCTCGCCTCTTCGAATAGATACGCATAGTCAGCTGAATTGTTCATGATCATTCGTTTTGAATATCGTGTAACATTGCCATCTCGCGTCACTTTCGCCTGCACCCTCTGCCACACTTGCGACAATGGTGCTACCAATTTAAGCAGGCCCGTACAGGGTTTTACGCCTGTACTCCAGTGCAGTGTAGCCGCTGTAAGCGACAATGTACACTGCGTCCCGCCGGTTTGACATCCACTCGTATAGCCGCAGGTTACCACACCTTTGGCCACGAGTTTCTACCTAATCTCTGTCTATTGTCATCCTCACGAATTTATCGGCACAGCCGGCGTCGGCCATCTCCCGCAGGATCAGGGTCAGCTTCGTGAGGTGTCTATGCGTCTTGGGTAATCCGCACACACATTCCGCCATACATGTGTATAGCGAGACGCACACATTTTTGCATTACACGGAAATGTGAAAACCGCGTTGGATAACTTTCTACCCGTCATCCGAAGGGCTGTCTCTTTCACACTTGTTGGTTGTGTGTCTCAAACTAGTATCAATGGATGTGGCCGGCTAGGCCAATGGGCAGTATTCCTACTGTTATCTCGGGTCTTACAGACCGTCTAGCATTTCGTACCGTCGATATGCTTTCACATATGCATCCCTGTGGCTG
>CESM01017858.1_pt1 | contig 12611 bp, 9 predicted proteins | sample 361421 | NCBI WGS metagenome assembly CESM01 (sample SAMEA2622219, study PRJEB7988) | marine metagenome | isolation source: saline water (ENVO:00002010), including | reverse complement strand
GATGAGCATGCAAGTTGTTCCCCATACGCCACTGGAGACAAGAGGGCTGGAAACTTCGCTACCGCTCAGGATGACGGAACAGCAAATGCCAATGCAGCAATCCTTCAAGCAATGAATGATGGTCTTGCGGCATTCCAAGCAGAAGATCTGGATGCAGCAAAAGATGCAAGAGATGAGGTTGTAAAGCAATTAGTAATAATTTACTCTCAAGCAACAATTCGCTATGCTCACAAGATGAATACTGACGATACTGTTGAAAAGGCTCAAACACACCAATCAGAAGGATATTCTTTCTGGAGAGTAATTGAGAAATACATTGCTGAAGCAAACCCATCACCTGGAGACGATTGCTACAACGGTGTTACAATGACTGTTAGTGCAGCAGCAGCTGATGAATGTGCAGGATACATGTACATGACAGATTATGATATGGGCGATGGCCAAGACATATGCTACAACATGGATACACACGCAGTATCTGCTGATGATTCTACTTCATGTGTAGGATATGTGTATGTAACAGACTATGATATGGGCGATGGCCAAGACATATGCTACAATATGGAGAGCCACTCGGTAAATGGAGACAACCAATCTGTTTGCGAATCATATGCATGGTATGATAATGAAACTTGGGGTAGTACTACATACACTGGTTGCTACAACATGGAATCTCACCAGACTACTAACGATTCTCAAGCAGTATGTGAAGCATACGGATACTACGAGAATTATGGTGCTACTATGTTCACAGGATGTTACAATACAGTAACTCATGGAACTGATGCAGACATGTCTCAGACAACTTGTGAGTCATTTGGATGGTATGAGAACTATGGTGCTACTATGTTCACTGGTTGCTACAATATGGTATCTCATACAACCGATGCAGATATGGCTGAAGCAGAATGTGGTGCGTTTGCTCACTTCGATGGATTCGGAACAACAGGGATTAATGGAATCTATGATTTCAGTAATGTACCTGTAGCAGGAACTGACTATCAGGCTGCAGTTCGTGCACACCTCCAACCTGCTTGGGATATGCTAGGAATTACAGCTGAAGACATAGGAACACTTCAGTGAATGATTACGTAAAATAAACTACAAATGTTGGCGAGGGGGGCAAATCATCTTTGCACACCTACAACATCAATATGGCTTTTGAATTTCTATTCAAATAAGCCCCCCCGCCACAATTTGTAGTTTAAAATTATTAGATTTTGTATAATAGTTAGAAAATCATCAAATTTAATTCTCCATCAATACCATATATGCCCTTAGGTGCCCCTAAATTACCTTGAGGGCCTCTGTATGTCTGATATTACATCCTCTGTAAAGCCAATAGTTAGGCTAAAGGATGTGACAATAGGTTATGAATTAGATAATCCATTAGTTACAATTTCAGACTTACAGGTATTCCCTGGGGAAATAGTCGCTATAGCAGGTCCCTCTGGTGTAGGGAAAACTACTCTTCTAAGAACAATTACAGGTCTCTTACAACCGATTTCTGGAGAGATCCAAGTTTGTGATGAAATTTATCCATCAAAATTAAATCGTGGTGATATAGGATATATTCCACAAAAGTTAGGTCTTATTCGCCATGCTAGTGTTTGGCATAATGTAATGTTAGGTGCTAATGCAGGACATAAATCGGCTTGGAATATATTTCCTTCTTCAGAAGCAAGAATATCAGCGTCATCTTCGATATCCGACATGGGTTTAGAGGACAAAACGAACGAACCAATTCGTAGACTTTCTGGTGGCCAACAAAGAAGAGTAGCAACAGCAAGAACTCTTGCTCAATGTCCAAAGATCATAATGGCTGATGAATTCCTTAGTGAATTAGATGAGGAAACGATGGAAATGGTTCTAGCTGTGACAATAGAATATGTGCGTAGTAATAATGCGTCAATGTTAGTCGTTGAACATGATATAACTCGCGCGAGATCTTTTGCTGATCGATTATTAGTTATAGATGACGGTCGAGTAAATCCGTTTATCACAGAACCCACAGCAATGGAGGTGAAGGTCTGAAGCCTACTGTTAATCGTGGATTTCTATTCGCAGTGATAATCTTCATTTTCATTCAGGCCATATTGATTTTTGATTCAATGGTGGGTAATTGGGAGAGGCTAAGTGTTGGAGCAGGAACGCTGTCGGATTTTATCAATGAAGATGTTTGGCCACCGGACTGGAGTGTTTTAGACCCCACATGGTCAGTAAGTTGTTCAACCAGTCCAAGATTTGATTTCACTTGTTCTAAAGCGTGGATAGGTCTAATTGAAACACTACAGATTGCATTTGTTTCTACAGTTTTTGGTACTATACTTTCACTTCCCTTTTCTCTACTTGCTGCTAGAAATCTGAATCCTCGTTGGTTATCTTATTCGTCACGGTTCTTACTTTCCGGTCTGCGAAGCATGCCAAGTCTAATTTGGGCAATTCTCTTTGTAATAGTTATTGGATTCGGACCCGTTTCTGGAGTCCTTGCAATGACTGTCTATACTGTAGGTTATCTAGGTAAACTTCAGTATGAAGCAATTGAGGGTATGACGAAGCCTCCTTTAGATGCAGCAAATGCAATGGGTCTTTCTAAGGCTGAAACTGCATTTCTTGTTGTTATACCTGAATGTGCTAATAATCTCATATCTCAAGCGATTTTTATGTTCGAATATAATTTCCGTCATGGTACCGTAATTGGAATTGTAGGGGCCGGAGGAATTGGCTATTTCATAGAATTGTCACTAAAGGCATTAGATTATCATAGTGTAATTGCTTATCTTATTTTGATTTATGCAGTAGTTGTAATAATCGATTTAGTATCAATATTTGCACGCTCATTCTTTACAGAAGAGGAAGATATCTCAACCCCCTCTTGGATTGGTGTTTTTATCCCAGATGGAATCCGATCATTTTTTAGAGTTGACAATAGTGAATAAACTTCTAAGAAGTAACAGCATTTACAAGAGGGTCCTTATTTGCAGTGATCAGAATGAAGAATTTGGGTCACCGTTTAGGAAATTCTGGAGCTCGTAATGAGAATACTTTAGAATCACTTAGTGAGTCATTAGAGAAATCGATTTCCGCAAAAAAAGAATTCAAATATTGGGAATTTGATGTACATGAGTCTTATGATGGAATTCTTTTTGTTTTTCATGACGATCAAATATTATTTGATGGAGTAGTAAATTCTCTTCGCGAAATGAACTTCTCAGATATTCTTGATCTGGGTTCATATTTGGGGATAAATATACCAACTCTTTCCGAGGTCACGAATAAATTATCCGAAAGAAATGAAAAGGTGATGATCGAGATTAAAAATCTCCAATCAGAAAATGGTCGAAAAGAGGTTATTGAATCCATCTCAAGAAGAGAAAATTGGTTCCTTATGTCAACACCTGAGAGATTCACTGAATCATTCCCTGAGGAGTCTAGAGAATATTGGCATGCCGAACTTTCGTCATTAGGGGGCAAGTTGGTTCGGGTAGGGAGGCATAGGATTGATCTTTTTGAAGCGTCGAAATCAAAATTAAAATGGCGCTTCGCAAAGATCAAATGGTTCTTCGGATTTTGATTTTTAGGCTCACCTAAATATTATTACCAACCTTCTTTTCGCTGCACTCATGACTGACGAGGGCAACGCATTCACCACGTTTATAATCAAGCAATGGAAGCCAATTGCAGTTGGTTTATTGCTAATTGCATCAACCTACGTAACACTTGGTCTCCACTTGGATTATGACCAATGTGAAGATAGAGATAACTGTTTAGTAATTGCTTATGAGGTTAAAGATACCTACTTGATTTGGGACAAAAATCCTCAACATTTAGCTGATAGAATAAGCGCAGCGACTGGTATGGATGTTGAAATTTATTCAGTGGCTGATGAGGCTGCTACAATAGAGGCAATCGACAAAGGAACTGCTGATATTGGTTTTGCAGATGGAGCTGCAGCGTGGTTGGCATGGGAAGTTTATGGATTAGATATTCTTGCTGCAGAAACTAAAGCAGATGGAAGAACTTACTACAATGCAGCGGCTTGGGTTAGAGCCGACTCAGATATGGCTGCAGCATATCTTGATGATGACCCTGATACAGACCCGTTTGCTCTTATGGAGGGAAAAACTTCCTGCCACACCGGTTGGTTAAAGAGTGCAGGTATGCTTATTCCTATGGGTTATCTGATTGGAAATGGATATGCTGAAGTTCAAGGGAATGAGACCGAAATTGATTCACTTAGAGCAACCGTACATCATTTCTTCTCGGAGGATTCTAGTATTCCAGAGGGGGGTACTCCTTATTCCTCCTACAAGGGTGCATTACGTTGTATGATGGATGGTACTGGAGATGTAGCATTAGTGAAGGATACAGTTTACGAGAGTTACTGTGTTAAGCAATCAAATAGCTGGTGTCTAGATGAAGATGAAGTGGTAATGTTGTCACCATTTGGTCAGGCTCCAAGCCATCCGGTTTTGTACAACCCTGACAGAATGGATGCTGAAACTGTGGCCAAGGTTCAAGCTGCATTAGATGCATTAGATGATGATGCAGAAGGAGTAGAGATACTCCAAGATCTTCTAAACACGGATGGTATGATAATCACTAACGCTGCCGATCACCTTGGTACCTATGCCGATGCAGTTGCAAATGTCCCCGGGATTCAAGCCTACTTTGAAGACTAAAGTGATAGTTTTGTCAAAGCCGTTTTTCCTTGCTTTGATAATGATCACATCGTCTTTATCTGCAGGCTGCATTTTCCAGGATGATAGTTTTGAGTGGCCCGAATTAGTCGAAGGAGATTGTGACCTTAATGAGGACTACAAACTAAAGTGCACTAAGTTTCTCGATAATTATGCTGATTTTGAAACTCCAGTTGCATCATTTATACACCCTGATGTTGATGAATTATGGATACTTGATCTAAGCGGATTTATCCGAGCTTGGGATGAATCCTCTTTGCGTATAGTTGCTGATCTTAGTGATATGATAAGCAGATGCCATACAGAACAAGGTCTTCTTGGGTTTGCGTTTACAGATGATTTCACGAATACTGGAACTGTTCTCGTTTCTTACGTAGAAGAAGGGCCATGTGATGGTCCAAATGAATCTGATTTAGTACTGGTTTCAGCAACTATTGATGAATTTGGATTTTTAGATAAATCCTCAATTTCCGTTTTATGGGAAATCGAACAACCTTATAGAAATCATAACGGAGGTAGTCTTCAATCAATTGGTAATAATCAGTATCTTTGGGGTATAGGAGATGGCGGAGATGCAAATGACCCTCATGATAATGGGCAAGACAATGCCTCCTATCTTGGGACAATGTTACTATTCTCATTTGACCAAGACACAATTAATCCAGTTCTAGATGACTCATATGTCTTGCACTATGGTCTTAGAAATCCTTGGAAATTCGATTTAGATGCGGAGGGGAGATTATGGATTGCTGATGTGGGACAGAAATGTTGGGAAGAAATAAACATGGTCTCCATTACCCAATCCTCTAATCTAGGTTGGTCGGAAAGAGAAGGATTCTATTCTTTCGATTCAAGCGGAGGATGTCATGATGAAGCAAATCATAACGATGAAATGGTAGATCCAATTATTGCCTATTCTCATGAAAATGGCAATTGCTCAGTTACCGGCGGATTTTGGATCGACCGAGGTCCGGAATTACTTAGGGATGGATATTTGTATGGTGACTTTTGTTCAGGATCTATATGGCTATTAACTTCTGAAAATGGATTTTGGTCTGAGGAATTAATTGGTATTTCAGGCTCTATGGTCGTCGGTTTTGGTCAAGATTTGAATGGTGATTTGTTAATTTTTAGTTGGGGTGGTAAGATAACTAAAATTTCTTCGGACTCTAATTGAAAATTTTCGAATAACGAAAACATTACTTTTCTTTATATTACAGATCAAACTACCGAAGGTATATACCTAATATAGATTCTAAGCGATGATTATGCGTGCACTGCTCGCAACGACAATGATGCTGTTAATGATGACTGCAGCCCTCGCGGGCTGTGCCGGTGATTCAGATTTCACACAAGAAACTGAAGACGCGGCCTATGAAAATGGAAGAGCTGCGGGTATTGCAGAAGCTACCCCAGTGAGCACTTTGGACACAATCATGGAGCGCGGCTCCATGAAGTGCGGAGTAAAGGAGTCCCAATACGGAATGGGATACCTTGACTCGGCAACTGGTGTTCGATCTGGTCTGGACATTTCCTACTGCCGAGCAGTTGCTGCGGCTCTAGGATTAGATGCAGACACAGACGTTGAGTACATCCCTGCTTCCGGATCAGACCGATTCGAGAAGCTTGCTGCTGGAACCATTGACGTCCTAATCAGGACGACAACATGGACAACCAGCCGTGATGCTAGCCTCAACGCTGACTTCGCTGGAATGAACTTCTTCGATGGACAGGGTATCCTGATCCGTGCAGACAGGTATGATGCTGCTACAGCTGGTAACTCAGCTGCTGGCCTAGATGGAGCAAACATCTGTGTGGGAATCGGTACAACTACCGAGGGTAACATGCAGGACTGGTTCTCCTCAAGGAACATTGCATTTACCTCTGTACCAGTAGCAGATGCTGCTGAAGCAACTGCAAAGTTCATCGACGGATCCTGTGATGCATTCACTGGAGATATGTCAGCAATGGTTGCTAAGAAGTGGCAACTAGACACTGATGGTTCAATGAATGGTGTAGATATCTGGATCGCTCAGGAACTTATGTCCAAGGAGCCTTTAGGTGCTGCAACTCGTGACATGGATTCAGACTTCAAGGACGTAGTCGCTTGGGTCTGGTATGGAATGGTTACTGCTGAGGAAATGGGCGTAACAGCTGCAAATGCAGCTGATATGCAGGCTTCAGCTTGTGAACTAAATGAAGGTGGCGCAACTACCGACCCAGGTATGTGCCGACTTCTATCCGAGAACCTCGGTCTAGGAACTGCATCCAACGCTCTAGCTGGAGATTGGATGATGCATGTTCTAGATGCAGCAGGTAACTACGGTGAGGCATACGATGATGCATTCTGTGACGGAACTTACGATGGTGTAAGTGGCTCAGATGCAATGTCTGGATGCTTGATCTCCCGCGCTGGAACTCTTAACGCTCTGGTATCAGAGGGTGGAATCCAGTACGCACCACCAATGCGCTGAATTGAGTAATTGATTCACCATTGGCGGATTTACGAAAACCCTCGGGGGGTTTACTCCCCGGGGGATTCAAATTTTTATACGATTCAAATGAGTGATAGCCGTGTCAGCAGGAATACGAAATATTTCTCCTGATCCTTTTGTTTTAATTGCAGGTTTCCTTATACTTCTACCTGCTACGATTATTTCTGGTTGGTCTTTGTCAATTTTAGTGATAATGTCATTAGCGATTTCTTTACTTATCGTCATTCCACTCTGGTTAACTGGAATAATTGACTTTTCATTTCGCCAAGTGTTTTCATATGGAGCTTTGTTGTCTTCTAGCAGTATATTCTATCTATATTCAACCAAATTCCTTGGCATGTCTTCAAATTATCTTACCACGATGGTAAGAGATATCCCTTGTCGAACTGGAATTGGTTGTGAGATAGGTTCGCAAATGAATCTCTCGTATTTCTCACTTGAATCTTTGTTGTTAGTTTATGGCGGATTCATACTTATTTGTTTTCTTCTCGTTCAGAACGAGTTCAGCAACTTCTATATCGCGTTGACATCGAACCGTTACGCAATTAGAGTGGCCCTAGCAAGTCTTCTAGGATGGTTACTTTTTTGGTACTATCAGGATATAACTTTCACTTCTCTGATATTGGGTATAATCTTCGGATTGTTTTTACTTGGGATTTCATTGGGTGTAAGGCCCCAGTGGAGCAAAACAAAGGTTTCACCTCTTGATATGGTAGCCGGAGTAGGTGGCATACATGTCCCTGTTAAAGCGGCCCCAACATTCTCAAGTTTCTCCACATCACTCTTCGGTATTGGAGCGTTCATGCTGTCCTATCTAATTCTTATCGAGGCAGATGGAGCAATCGAACTTTCTCCGGGAACTCAGGTTCCTTTCTTCTTCCTTGGTGGTGCTCTAGTTGCTGGGATCATATTACTCAGTGATAGCATCACTCTTTTATTCAAAAAAGACATTTATCTCAATTTCTCAAAGGATTCATTTGGTCCTCTAATTTCTATTCTGTCAATTGTAATGTTCATTGGTATTACAATGAACATATCTTTTATTCCACTTATTTCTCAAAATATTGTAGAATTTCTTTCAATAGTTACTATGATAGTTGGCCTTTCTTGGTCTTATATTTTATCTCGAGAGGAAGCTAGCCCTGATGTTCAAGCAAAGAGAACTGCTGCCTTGGCATTCTTTGTTATGTTCCCATTCATCAGTTATCTTCTTCTCCGTTTAATTTTCCTTCAAGTTGATGGAACAAATGCTGTTATGCTAAATCGTTGGGGTTTAGATTTCGAATTCATGGACAAGGTTAATACTTTCAAAATCAATCCTTGGCCACTCGATGCAGAGCCTAATTGGGACTCCCGCTGGGTTTTCCTAAAGGCTGCAATAATTAATTCAGCCAGAGTCACACTTGTCAGTATATTCTGTTGTACAATTCTTGGAATAATAGTAGGAGTTACTAGACTTTCAACAAACAAACTCGCTTCTACTGCAGCAACTGTTTATGTAGAGGTATTCAGGAATTTACCCCTCGCAGTTCTTCTATTCTTGATTGCAACACAAATAGGTCTCCAATTCCCTATGTTCATTGAAGAAAAGTCTCTTCTAGGTGGATCTATTTACTATAGCAATGAAGGGATTTGGTTTGCCACCTTTTCTTCTTATGGTGCATTTTTCTTAGCCCTGATTGGCTTAGCATCTCTCAGAACAATTCTGCGACAATCAGATAGAATAGAACCTCGGGCTATCAATAACCCAAATGGCTTTTCTGGAATATTTAGTCGTCCATTTCACAAATTAGGATGGAGATACGAAGCATTGGCTTCAGACTTATTCCTAATCTTTACATTAATTTTTATTGTTGCTAGAGTGGCAATTGGTGATCTGGCGTTCAGTTGGCTTCCAGATGATTACTTTGAGATGCTATTTTCACCTGTGGTTTCAACACCTGAATCGGGGAATATTCAATCTCTATGGGGTAATGTTCGAATATTGCTAGGCCCTATTATAGCACTTGCTTTAATTATCTATGCATTTTTGGTATCCACTAGAATTGAAGATGATGGAATGAATTCAATGGAAATAGATGATTCAGAAGAAGGTCTCAGACAGAGATTCACTATCTGGGTTGGAGCCATAGCCGGAGCTCTTGGATTCACACTGGCTCATGGATGGTACAAAATGGGCGAATTCCTTTCCTTCCCTGAGTATACCAAGGATTGGAACAATGATGGTGTTATTGATGCACCTGGAAGTTGGGATATAGTAGAAGGTACTGGTTTTGAGATCACACCATTCTTCCTAGCAATGCTACTAGGACTGACTCTTTTTACTGCAGCGGTAGTTGCAGAGATTGTACGAGGAAGTATCCAATCCCTACCTCGCGGACAAGTCGAGGCCGCAATTTCATTATCACTAAATCCATATCAAAGACTCAGGTTAGTCATTCTACCACAAGCCCTCAGAAGCATGGTTCCATTGATGAATAATCAGTTCATGAATGTATGGAAAAACTCCAGTCTTGCAGTAGTCGTAGCATATACTGATATTTTCTATGTGATTTTAGTTATGATGAATAACGTAGGTAAATTGATCCCATTATTCTTGTTACTTTTAGTAACTTATCAGGCTGGAAGTCTTACTATTTCTGCTATTATGAATTGGTATAACTCCAGAGTAACGAGTGTGAAAATATGAGTGGAATACAAGATCATTTTAGATTCCTATCCTTTTCGTCAATGGTAAGACGAGTCAAAGATTTCTCATTAATTGATTTCGAGGAATCAGTTGCTGGTAAATCTGGAGCGGGTTATTATGGTGAGGATAACAATTTAGTTGTTAGTCGAGTCACTATTTGCTTTGCAGTTATTTTAGCTTTATTTGGTGTTGAAGAATTCGCTACACCTGATGGTTTGTTAGCAATGATTGATTCAAACAATAACTTGTTACTAAATGATGGAAGAATTGTTACTGCAAGTGAGGCTTATCTGTATTCTATAATTTCTACAATGACTCTTATTATGGCCTGGTGGGTGACTCTGACGGTTGTAATTAAACAAACATTCCGAAAGAACCTCACTACGGCTTTACTAGGAATATCCACTGCTTGGATAATCTTCATTGTAACTAGGGGGCTCACTCATTTTGTCCTAATTGAAGCCGATTGGGTCGTGGTTTGGGCAAACCGAGATCTCGTTATGATGGGTCAATTAATGAAAGAGCAAATGACTCAATCACCTGGTTCAGCGATGTGTATAGATGTCAACGATTGTTATGGAATAAACCAGAATTTCAGACTATGGTGGACAACCTACCTAACTTGTGGATTGTTTGGAGCAGCGTATGGTACATCGAGTAAAAACCCAGTAAAATTCATCCTAGGATTTGGTGTACTCGTGACAATAGTGACCTTGATCGCAACGAATCCGACTGAGGTTAGTTACAATACAAATACTGTACTAATGAAGATTCTAATTTGTGTTGCTATTACTCTCTTAACTTTCGCCGCTAGTTATTATTATTCTTCAAATTCGGAAGAATATCTTGTCAATCGACTCAAGTCTTATTTGACGATGTATGCAGTAAGCATATTCTTCTTCGCAATTATAATTATGGATCCGCCAGAATTTGTTAAAACAATAGCAGAAGTATTTGGTGGTTCACCCGCTCAAGATTTTAGTGATGAAATCATTGCTGGAACTGCTGTTCCAAGTACTATGGATAAGTTGGCAGGCAATGGAATTGAAGCATCACAATGGGGTGGCTTGTTCGTTAATCTCGTCGTTGCTACCGCAGGTTGTGTTCTAGGATTTGGAATTGGAGTAGTACTTGCTTTTGGTAGACAAAGCGAATTACCATTATTCAAGGTCCCATCAGTCATGTTGATCGAATTAGTCCGTTCAGGGCCTCTAATTTGTTGGCTTTATTTCGCTGTATTCATGATGCCTGATTTGATGGATCCATTTTACGACGCTGAAGATATCATTCGTATGCTTCTTATGTTCGGAATCTTCGGTGGTTGTTACATCGCAGAAGTTCTTCGGGGTGGTCTACAAGCCGTTGATAGTGGTCAGAAGGAAGCCGCCGCCGCTCTGGGACTAACTCCAATTCAAACAAAGCTGACAGTAGAGTTGCCTAACGCAGTCAGAACAACTCTGCCTTCTATTGTCAGTGTATTCATTGGTCTATGGAAAGATACAACTCTTCTATTCATTGTCAACATTCTTGATTTCTTCAAACTCGCAAAGGATCTTCCGAACACAGATCTAAGATTCCTTGGAGATTTCCTTGAGCCTCTATATATTACAGCAGTGGTATTCTGGATATTCGCATTCTATCTTTCTAGACTCTCAATGGGAATTGAGAAGAACCTTGGCTTAGTCAAGGAAGGTGGAGGTGAAATGGCATGAGTGATAGTTCAGATGACTACATTATTGAGACAGAAGGTGTGAAAGTAAACTTTGGAGATTTTTGGGCATTGAAAGGCGTGGATATTAAGGTAAGGAGAGGTGAAATTATTGTTATATTAGGCCCCTCTGGATCTGGTAAATCGACCTATATTCGTACTCTTAATCGACTACAGCCACATAGTGGCGGAACAATCAAAATTGACGATATAGTAATTGATGAGGACACTACTGTGGCTGACTTGAAATACGTTAGATCGGAAGTAGGATTTGTATTCCAGCAGTTCAATCTCTTCCCTCACTTGACTATAATGGAGAACATTACTCTTGCTCCAATGAAGGTCAAGGGTATGACAAAGCGTCAAGCAGAGGATAAGGCGATGGAGCTTCTCGAGAGAGTAGGTATTCCAGAACAGGCCTACAAGTATCCAAGTGGTCTTTCAGGAGGCCAACAACAGAGGGTTGCCATAGCCAGAGCCCTTGCCATGGATCCAAAAATAATGCTTTTCGATGAACCTACTTCTGCACTTGACCCAGAGATGATCAAAGAAGTTCTCGATGTTATGGTTGATCTTGCGAAGAGAGATATTACAATGATTGTCGTAACTCATGAGATGGGATTCGCTAAGGAAGTAGCAGATCGTGTGATTCTATTCGACGAGGGTATGTTGATTGAAGAAAATACACCGGATGTTTTCTTTGATAATCCTAAACATGAGCGTACTAAGCTATTCCTCGAACAAATTCTCTGATTTCTATGCAGGGGAAAATAAGATAACCTATTCTCTCCAAGGAGTACCATGCTTGAGGTGGTTGGTGATTACCTTGATCTTGTTGAAGATGCTGGGACTCTAGCACAAATTGGTGTAGGTCTAGGAATCAGTATTCTTACAACTTTTTTATTCCGTGCGATAATCAACGGACCTGTCCATCGTAGGATTCAGAAGAGCGAAAACCTCTATGATGGCCGTGTTTTCATTCTCGCCACACCTTTGTTGAATATTGGTGTGCTGCTCAC
>CESM01005559.1_pt1 | contig 12611 bp, 8 predicted proteins | sample 361421 | NCBI WGS metagenome assembly CESM01 (sample SAMEA2622219, study PRJEB7988) | marine metagenome | isolation source: saline water (ENVO:00002010), including | reverse complement strand
AGCTTCAAGCCCTCTTTCTTTCCATAAATATATATTTTCACCAACAACAATGGCATCATCTACAACAATCCCAAGTACAAGAATAAATGTGAATAGAGACAACATATTAATTGAGACATCCACAATTGGCATTAGCATAAAACCGCCCAAAAATGAGATTGGTATCCCTAAAGAAACCCAACCTGCAAGATTTGTTTTGAGAAAAAGCGCAAGAACAACAATCACTAAAGCTAGTCCTAATAAAGCATTTTTTGTGAGTAAATCAATGCGCGCTTGAAGCAATTCAGCTTCATTGTTCCAAAGCGTTGCATTTACACCTACAGGCAATTCTAACGATTTATTTTTTACATATTCTTTAATTGCCGCTGATATAATTAATGAATTTTGATCCCCAATTCGAAAAACGGATATATACATCGCAGGTTTATTATTAAATTTTGTATATACTTCAACATCGGCAAATCCATCCTTTATAGTTGCAATATCGCCTAAAAGTAGATTGCTACCATCAATTCTAGATATAATTGGTATTTTTGCAAATTCATCTTCATTGTAAGCCTGGCCTTTTGAGCGAATAAGTATTTCACCAATGTCAGTATCAATTCCTCCACCAGGCATATCCATGGAATTTAATCTAATTATATTTGAGACTTGCTCCATTGTGAGCTGATATTTTTGAAGATTATTTCTTGATATTTCTATTGATATTTCACGTGATTTTTTTCCAGATATTGAAGTTAAACTAACTTCATCTAAGGCATCGATTTCATTTTTAATTTCATCTGCATAATAATTTAAGCTCTCTTCATCGATATCGCCATAGACTGCGACCGTAACAACTTCTGATGATAGGCTAATAGTTTGCACAATAGGTTTTTCTGCATCATTAGGAAAACTGTCTATTGCATCTATTTTTGTTTGAATATTATCTTTGATTTCATTTATATCTTCTCCAGGTAGAACCTCTACTAGGGTTGACCCTATATTCTCACTTGCAGTAGATGAGATACGTTTAACACCTTTTAATCCGCTTAGTTTTTCTTCGATTTTTAAACAAATTGCCTCTTCTACGCTCTCTGGTGATGCACCTGGATATACTACATTGATAGAAACTATATCTAGATTGATATCAGGAAATACTTCCATTTTCATTCTAGGTAATGTCATTATGCCAGCTACCATAATAAACAGCATTAACATATTAGCTGCTACAGAATTGTTTACAAACCAGCGAATAATTCTTTCCATTTTATTTCCTAATAAATATTTAAGCGCATTCCATTGACAGGAGCGCTTAATTTAGTTAATAAGATCTCATCTCCATTATTGAGCCCCAATTCAATAAGTGCCTGGCCTTGCTCATAGCGCAATATAGAAACCTCTTTTGATGTCAGAATTCCTTCTTTAGTAACCACCCAAATTTTATTATTTCTAACAGCATATCGCGGAACCCGAACAATGTTATCAAATTTTTTCCCATCAATAAGAGCATTTAAGAACATTCCAACTTTTAATGGGTTGTCTGCATATGTTCCTTCAAATGGGTATTTTATTTCTCCTATAAGAGAAAGCATTCTTGTTTGCGGATCGATTTCAGCGGTTGATCTTACTATTTGGCCTTCCCAATAATATTTTTTCCCACCATAGCTTGTAAATAGAACTACATTAGGGCGATTTTTTATTGCAATTGGATTTCCATCTAAATTAATAGATAAAAATTCTAAATCTTGTTCTGCTATAGGAAGATAAATCTCAATTATTTCTGTTGAATAGATTTGCGCTATAGGTACTCCAGGTGATACAATAGCTCCAAGATCGACAAGTTTGTTTTTTATTCTACCAGTGAAAGGAGCTTTAATGCTGGTTCTTGAAAGGTTTCTTTGGGCGATTTCAAAATTAGCTTCCGCTGCTTTTAATAAAGCCTTTGCTTGGGCTAATTGCGGCTTTCTGAGTGCAAGATCAGTTGCTATTCCTTCATTAGATTTTTCCCATTCATCTTTTGCGATTTGAGATTCGGCAAGCTCTCTTTCAAGATTAACTTTTGCTTGATATAGATTTGATTCAGCATTTGTCAAATTTAATTCATAATCGCGTTTATCAATTTTTAACAGTAAATCTCCTTTTTTGAATTTAGATCCATTATCTAGTTTGTTGGATACCCATTCAATTTTGCCAGCCACTTCAGATGTCAATTGTATCTCAGTTTTTGGAACTACACTTCCTTGGGAGGATATTTGCACTTTTGTACTTTGAATTATAGCTGGGACAGTTTCAACATTTGGAACTTGTTCAGGAATATCAGCTGGTTTTGGATCAGGCTTACTGATTATGAGTAAAATTGTAATTATAAACCCTATAATTACAATTGATGCTGGTAGTAAAATTTTTTTCATTAATTTTTTTCCTCAATTGGCATGTTAAAAATACCTCCCAGAACAAGAAAGAAATTTATTCTTGAACTTAGTCTTTGATATTCGATTAAATTTTTTTGCTGTCTAGCATCAAACCATCTTTGCTGACTATCTAACACTGTTATAAGATTGGTTAGGCCTGTCTCATAGCGATTCACTGCAAGATTATAGGCAGACTCTGATCTATCAACCGCATTTTGAATAAATGAAAGCTGCTTGTTCAATGACGATTCATTCATTAGTGATTGCTCAACCTCTTGCAATGTTATTAGGATTTTATTCATGGCCTCTATTTCAGATAGTGAAAGTTGATTCTCTGCATTTCTTACATTTGCTTTTAATCTTCCACCTTGAAATATTGGCAATATTATATTTGAGCCTAGATTAAAAACAGAATAATCACCATTAAGAATGTTTTTGAGGTCTGAAGCTGATGTTCCTCCTGAACCCGTCAAAGCAAAGGAAGGAAGTAGAGACTTTTTTGCTTCATTAATTCTATATTTTGAAGACTCTACTCGTAATAAAGCAGCACTGACATCTGGTCTTCTTTTAAGTAGATCAGTGGGTATACCAGCAGGAATGCTTGTAAAATTATTAGGTATATAATTACTGACTTGAAGCTCTCCCAATGGATACTTGCCAAGAGATACCTCGATGAATTGTATAGTAGATTTGCTCTGTATATATAGATTTTCAACAGCTACTTTCTGGAAAGCTAAAGAAGATTCAGATAAATTAACATCCAAGCTAGAGGCCAGGCCTTTTTTGTATCTTTCATTTACGATTCTTTGTAATTCTTTAAAAGCATTGAGTTTTTCAATAGATAATTTGTACTGAATTTTATTTTGCACTGCCTGATAATAGCTTATTGTGAATCTTGTTAATAAGGAGAATTGTGCATAAGCAAGGTCATTTGCAGACGCGTTAAACTCTGTCCATGCGCTTTTGCGTGCATTGAATAATTTTCCCCAAATATCTAATTCCCATTGAAAGCCTAGATTTAAATTAAAAAGGTCAGATTCAAAGCTTATTACGCTTGATTGAGAAGAATTGGTAGAGTCCCCTCCGCCAATTCCAAGAAAACTTGGATCGAATCCAAAGCCTGAAAGGTTTTGCAGTCTTGTACTAGATGAATTATTCAGGCTTAAATTGGGAAAAATACCCGCACTTCTTATTGTGGCATTATTTTTAGCAACCTCTAGTTGATGATATGTTGATTTGAGATCAGGATTGTTCTCTCTAAACAGTTCAAAATAATCATTAAAAAGAGTGTCCTGCAAAGATTCCCACCAAAAACCTGTATATTCTTCCATTTCTGGAAGTGGTTGATTCCATGATTTTGGAATATTTTCAAAAAATACATCAGGTTCATGTTTTTGGGTGCAGCTAATTAGCAGAAAACATAGAGGTAAAATTAATTTTTTAGTTTTTTTATTAATTCGCAATTATTATCCAAAATTGATAAACAGTTATTACATAAAGAGTAGAATTGAAGTATAATTAAGGCGTAAAACTATTATCTTAAATTATATCCTCCAATGATATAATATTGAAATTAATGAATGTTCATTTTTAACAATTTTTCAGGATAGCTATTGAAATTATCCAAATTAATCTTTTCATCAATAAGAGGCAGGTGTCCTTGTTGCAATGAAAAAACTTTATTTTTAAACTTGTTTCGCTTAAATGATTGTTGTGAGAATTGTGAAATTAATTTTAACACTAATGATAGTGGAAGCTGGTTTTTTTTGCTATTGATCGATAGGGCTTTTTTTATATTTCCAATGGTGGTTATGATATATTTTGGCGCCCCTCAAATATTGTTTATAATAAGCAGTTTAATGATCTTTATTATATTCATTATTGCCACACCGATTCGGCTGGGTATTTGCGTTGCAATTGATTATTATTTAGAAAAAAGATTCAAACAAAATACTTTATGAATTTTATTGCGTTCAATATTGTCATATTAACCGTTGTATCGATTCATTTAATCCAAAAAACAAATAATATATTTTTAAAGAAAGTATTCAATTGGTTTCCCCCTATTTTGTTTGCTTATGTTATTCCAGCAATAATCACCCATTTATTTAAACTCGACCTTTCTCTATCAGCTGTACATTCTATTAGCAAAGAGTTTATCATACCATTGGCTATCATAAGCGTAATGAGCGCAATGTCTTTTACTCAATTAAAGATTGTAGGTATTAAGCCTTTAATTCTTTTTGTTTCAGGATCATTCATTATTGCAATCCTGCCAGTGGTATTGGTTTTTTTTACCAAATTTTTTGATAATTATTTTTATGAAACAATTATTAATCAGGAGGTATGGAAAGGTTTAACAACCATTGTTGGTAGCTGGATAGGAGGAAGTACGAGCCAATTAGTATTAAAGGAGGTCGTCCAATGCCCTGAAGAACTTTTTGCGTCAGTTTTAGTATTGGACAATATTTTAGTCAATATATGGACAATCATTATGTTTCAAGGTATTAAACGAAGTGATCATATTAACTCAATATTAAAAATAACAGATACTAAACCAACATTCATTAAAAAGATTGAAACTAATAAAGAAGATCAATCGTCTTTGTTTACTTTTTTTATAGTATTTCTAATTTCATTAACATCATTTTTTCTTAAAATTTCTTTTTTGTATAAAATAATTATTTTATCAATTATTGGCCTAATAATAGGAAATTTTATTCGAAATTGGAGCCATAGTTTTGTTTTGAAGATTGGAGGGCTGCTTATCTTGACTATTATGTCAATATTAGGTTTGAAGCTGAATTTTACTTCATTATACATTCCAACAAGCATGATTATTTTGACATTAATTTGGTTGGTATTGCATTATGCAGGAATGATTGTTATCGCTTGGAAATTCAATATACATGCAGCTTGGATTCCTATTGCAAGCATGGCGAATTTAGGAGGGATTTCAACAGCGCCAGCTGTTACGGCAGCTTATGAAAAAAGATGGATGCCGCATGCTATTTTACTATCTATTCTAAGTATGGTAAGCGGAACGTTTTGGGGCTTGTTAACTATATTTTTATTTGGGATCATATTATGAAGAGATTTATGATTTTCATTTTTTTTATTCTTAATATATTATTAAGCCAAAAACTTCCTGTGTCCTGGTATAAAAGCCAATCTAGCGATTATTTGACCAATGGACTTTTAAGATTGAATTCTTTTTTACAGATACCAAATGCAAGTAGAGATAGCATCAATATTTCCGCAAATGTATTGTGGTGTAGAGAAGTTTTTGATGGATTAGGATTTGTTGTTAATTATTATGAAGTAAGCTCAACACCTTTTCTTTTTGCTTCAAAATTAATCAATAATAGTTTGCCAACCGTTTTGGTTTATTTACAGATTGATGGAGTGCCAGTAGAATTATCTCAGTGGAATCAAGATAATCCTTATATACCTATTGTAAGAAATAGAAAAAAAGAAATCATAGATTGGAATGATTTTATTTTAGATCCGAAAATAGATGATAAGATTTTTGCTAGATCTGCATCTGACTCTAAAGGACCTGCGGTAGCTTTTATTACCGCGCTCCAAGTAATTAAAGAAAAAAATATTGAAATACCTTTTAATGTAAAAGTAATTATGGATTTTCAAGAAGAGATAAGCTCTCCAGATTTGCCAAAATTAGTTAAAATGGAATCTAGTACTTTAAAAGCTGATTATTTGCTGATAATGGACGGATCTAGATTCATTGATAATAAACCTACATTAACTTTTGGAGCCAGAGGGATTTCAAAAATTGAATTGACAATTTATGGTCCTAAAAACCCAGTTCATAGTGGTCAGTATGGAAATTTTATTCCAAATCCCGTTTTTGAAGCGGCAAGACTTATTTCATCCTTGAAAGATAAAGATGGGATAGTGTCAATACCGGGTTGGTATGGATCGGTGAACATAGAGGAGGATGAATTTTTTTTAATGGAAAAAAATTCAATTGACCCACTAGAATTTGCCCATAGTTTTGGAGTTGCAGATTATGAGAAAGTAGGTAAAACTTATCAAGAATCGCTCCAGTACCCATCTTTAAATATTAGAGGGATCTCTGCAGGTTGGATTGGAAATAATGCTCGTACGATTATACCGGATAAAGTAGAGATGGTTTTTGATATTAGGTTGGTACCAGAAATGGATGGAGAAACTGCAATAGGAATGGTTAGGGATTACCTTAGAAAAATGAAATATCGAATAATAGAAAGTGAGCCTAGCGATAGAATAAGAACACGATATTCAAAGCTTGTTAAATTTAGTAGTTCAATTGGATATCCTGCATTTCAAACGCCATTAAATTCTCCTATTGGTGAATGGCTCAATAGAGCACATATGAATGCACTTGGAAATTATCCTATTAGCATTAGAAGAACAGGTGGTTCGCAACCCATGGCCCCTTTTGTTAAAGTATTGGGTCTTCCAGCAGTATCCGTTCGTATCCCAAATCCTGATAATAATATTCATGGGCCTAATGAAAACATAAGGGTTGGTAATTTTTTAGAAGGAATTCAAATCAATCTTGGAATTTTAACTACTCCGATTAATGATAGATAAGAATTAGTAATTGACCACTAATAATTCATAATTTGAATTTATAATCATGATAAATAGAAGAGATTTTTTAAAAACAGGAACATTGGGTATGGCTGGTATGGCCTTAGGCATGGCTCCAGCTCAGATCATTAGAAGGTCTAATATAGACCGACTTTATGATGACTCTATTGTCATAGATGCGCTTTGTTTAGGCAGAGAATGGGATATGAAGGAGCTTAAAGCAGCGAGAGAGACTGGCTATACAGGATTTCATACCAGTCTTTCTAATCGAACCTGGGATAGCGCTTTGAACAGTATTAATCAATGGAATGATCGCATAGACTCTCATCAAGATATTTTTTTAAAAGCTTTAACTTCAACAGATTTTAGGATTGCGAAAAGAGATCAAAGGATAGCCGTTCTATATGGACATCAAAATGCAACTATGATTGAAAATAATATTGATCGATTAGACACTCTTCATGGGCTTGGCACTAGATGTATTCAGTTAACATATAATTCAAGGAATTTACTTGGTGATGGATGCACTGAACGCACAAATGCTGGGTTATCTGAATTTGGAATTAAAGCTGTAAAAAGAATGAATAGATTAGGAATCGTTATTGATTTATCTCATTGTGGTAAGCAAACAACTTATGATGGAATTAAATTTTCTGAATCTCCAGTATCGTTCACGCATACTATGTGTGAAGCATTGTATCCTGGTCATCCGCGAGCAAAAACTGATGACCAATTAGAGCATATTGCAAGAAATAATGGCATGATTGGCATAGCTGCCTTAGGGTATTTTGTTGGACCTGATCCGGGTGGAAAAACTACGCTAGAAACTTATTTAGATCATATTGATCACGCAGTTCGTTTGGTTGGAGTTGACCACATAGGCCTTTCAACGGATTTTCAAATACATGGTATCAAGCCGTGGGCTACAAAAGAAAATTGGTATGAGCCTCGCTTACGTTCGTTTAAGCCTTCTTATAATGTAAAATGGCCTCCATGGATCCCCGAGCTTGATACTACTAGGAGATTTTTAAATGTTACTTATGGGCTTTTTAGTAGAGGATATTCTGAAAGCTCCGTTCGAAAGATTTTAGGATTGAATTGGTTAAGATTTTTTGAACAAGTAATAGGTTCTTGAAAAATTAATAAATAATTTTTAAAAATTTAAGCGGGGAAAAGTGTTAGGATCATTAATCAAAAGAGCAGTTTTTGTTTTCACTGCTATTTTCAATTTTATTTTATGCCAACAGGATAAAGGGCAAATTTTTGGCTCAGTTATTGATCGCTTAAGTGAGTACCCTCTTCAAGGAGCTAATATTTCTATTTCTGGTTCAGACCTAGGAACCGTCACTGATGAGGATGGAAGGTTTTACCTTGACAATATTGACCAAGGATATTATACCTTGGTGGTATCATTTATAGGGTTTGAAACAGTTACTTTGCCCGATATTTGGGTCAGACCTAAAGCTTATGATCTAATAACAGTTCGTATGAATCAAAAAATAATACAGTTAGATGGTGTAATTGTTGAAGATAGTTATTTTGTTGGCTCAGATCTTAATCAAGAACAGTCTATTATTTTTAGAAATGATGAGATCAGAAGGGCGCCTGGAGCTGCACAGGAATTATCACGAATTCTCAATTCATTGCCTAGCGTTGCAAGCGTTGGTGAGAATCGACAAGACCTCATGGTCAGAGGTGGGGGCCCAACAGAAAATGGATTTATCGTTGATAACATTCATTTGCCCAATATTTCTCATTTTGGCATGGAAGATGGCAGGTCAAATGGTCCTATAGGTATGATCAATACAGAATTGATAGATAATATTGAATTTTATAGTAATGGATTTCCCGCTAAATATGGCGGAAGGCTTTCAAGTTTTGGTGAGATTAATTATCGTGATGGCAACCAGAATGCTATTGAAGGAAATTTAAGTATGGGAATAGGGGGAGCGGGGTTAATGCTGGAAGGACCTTTAGGCGAAAAGAGTACTTTTATTTCTTCCTATAGGCGTAGCTACTTAGATGTTATTGCTGCATTTATAAATGCAGGTGGGCTACCAAGCTATGATGATCTTCAAGCTAAGATTACATATAAACCAGATCATTACAATATTCTTACGTTTTTAACAGTTAATGGAAGCAGTTTATACCAACGAAAAGAAGATAATGCTATTGAAGATGGATTGAGTCAATTCGGCCAGCGAAAAAATAAACAAAACACATTTGGATTTAACTATAAAAGAATTTGGAATAAAAAATCATTTTCCAATACCAGTATATCCTATACTCAACAAATTACAGATGCAAAATTTATTGAGATTGATGATGGGAGCGTTTCTTCTAGCATCAAAAATTCATTGTATACCGTTTATTTAAGAAATATCAATCAAATTAAGATCAATAATTTATCGAGCTTGGAGTTTGGCTATGAGTCTCGCTTAAAGAAGGCGGATTATGATTTTTTTTTAAACGGACTATCAATATCTCAAAATATTCAGATTGAAAATAATTATTCCTTTTTTACATTAAAACAAATTCTTTCTGAGCGATTCTTTTTATCTGGAGGATTCAGGTTAAGTCAAAGCTCTTTTGAGGCCGAGTCTTTGCTTTCTCCCAGGTTGAGTTTAAAGTACTCTTTGAATGATAATTCAAAATTAATCTACTCGTTAGGTAAATATTTTCAGAATCCTCACGAAATTTATTTAAGCATTGATTCCAATGATAGGCTTACAAGCGCCTTTGCTTTGCAAAGCTCTTTGACATATGAAAGATTGTTGAGCGCAAGTTCAAAATTTTCTTTTTCTATATATAAAAAGTTATATGGAAAAGCGCCATCCTATGATGCTTCGATTGATGATAAAGATGATCTATCATTTCTAATGGATAAATTTAGAATGAATGGCAATCTTATATCATCTGGGAATGCTTCAGCTGAAGGTGTGGAATTTCTTCTTGAAAAGAAAAGAGCTGAAAATTTTTATGGTCATATAGGCGCTACTTTTTTCAATGCTACATTTACAGACCTGAATGGAGATATAAGGAATAGGGATTACAATTATAGGTATATCTTTAATATCGTAGGGGGTTTTAGGCCTAAGGATAAATGGGAAATTTCAATTAGATGGTCAATGTTTGGAGGAAAACCTTATACTCCAATCGATATTGAATTATCCAATGAATCACAGTATGAAGTCTTGATTGAAGATAAAAATAATGAATATAGAACTCCAGTTTATCATTCTCTTTTTATCAGATATGATTATAGGAAGAATTATAATTTTGGAAATTTGATTGGGTATATGGAATTATGGAATGCCTATAATAGGGAAAACATTGAAGGATATTATTGGGATGGTGACATAAGAAAAGAAACGTATTTTAACCTCATTCCAGTGGTTGGGATTGAAATGGAATTTTAATCAATATTTAAAATGTTTTATTTTTTCACCTTCTTTTCCAATTCTTGTCATAGCTTCTATTCCTAGATCTAAATGTAGGTCAACATATTTTCTTGTAACTTCTTTATCCATCTCTTCGGTTTTCACGCCTTCTGGGATCATAGGGGTATCGCTCACAAGCAGTAAGGCTCCTCTGCTGATTTGATTTGCAAATCCCGTAATAAAGCAAGTAGCGGTCTCCATATCGATTCCCATTGCCCTTACTTTTTTTAAGTATTTTTTAAATTTTTCATCATGCTCCCAGACTCTTCGGTTTGTAGAATAAACTACGCCAGTACGATATTCAATTTCTTTTTCTACCAATATAGCAGAAACATATTTGTGCAGTTTGAATGATGGCATCGCTGGAACCTCTTTAGGGAAATAGTCATCACTGGTTCCTTCGCCTCTAATTGCTGCAGTAGGAAGGATGAAGTGTCCAATATCGGTAGTTCTTTTAAGTCCGCCGCATTTACCTAGAAATAAAACCCCTTTTGGAGATATGCCTGAAAGAAGATCCATGATTGTAGCTGCATTAGAACTGCCAATACCAAAATTAATAATACTTAGGCCTTGATCATTTGTTGCGGATGTCATTGGCCCACCTTTTCCATTGATTGGCGTATTGAATTTTTTTGAAAATTTTTCTACATAGTTTTGAAAATTTGTAAGGAGAATCCAATCGCCATAATTTGATGGGTCAGTTCCAGTGTATCTTTTTAACCATTTGATCGCTATAGTTTCTTTTTTATTCATATATAAAATTATCATATAATTTGAATGAATTCATTATTCTTTATTTATATTTTTAAATTAAAAACAACAATGAAAGGTGCTTTAAGAATTAATTTTAAAAATATCACACGCTATCTAATGTCAATATTTTATATTTCTATTGGCATTAATCATTTTACCTCTCCTGACTGGTTCGTTCAAATAGTGCCGCCTTATATGAGCTATAAATATGAATTGGTTTATATAAGCGGGTTTTTTGAGATCATACTTGGAGCTTTATTATGCTTTCCCCGCTTCAAAAGAATTACAAGATGGGGATTGATTCTATTATTGATAGCAGTTTATCCTGCGAACATTTACCTTGCTCAGACTAATGGCGCCGCTATGGATACTACACCACTTGTAGCATGGGGAAGACTACCTATTCAATTTATTTTTATATATTTAGCCTTTTGGCATACAAAAGAATCATGAATAGAAAAAAAATAATAAGGTCAAAACAAGCTTCATTAAAAAATATTAAAGGTGATATTAGAATTATTTCTAGCGGAAATGGAATATTTATTGCTGATAAATTTCCCAATGATGAATTTTTTATTCCTCGACATTTTTTGAGAGGATCTTTTAATGGAGATAAGGTATTGATTGATAATCTATTATCCGTAGACCCTTCTTTTGCAAAAGGTCGTGTAGTCAAGATTCTCAAAAGAGTAAATCAAAGATTTAGAGCAATTATATATCGATTAAATCAAACTTGGTATGCAAATATTGATATCAATCAAACCAAAAAAATTAGATTATTGGACACTGCTTTAGAATTAGAGCAATATGATATTGTTGATATTGAAATTGACAATTGGGATGCAGGAAGAAAAAGGGCGACAGCATCCATACTAAATGTGATATGCCGTCATAATGATTATAACGCTGATCTGCTTTTTCTTACTGAAAAACACCAAATACCTAGAGCATCGAATAAGGATGCATTAAAAGGAATAAAAAAAATTTCAAGGGATAAGATCTTAAAAATTGGTAAAGATAGACTAGACCTTAGACATTTAAGAACTTTTACTATTGACCCTGAAGATGCGCGGGATTTTGATGATGCCTTATCTATACAAAAATCGGTGAAAGGCCAAGATTTATGGGTACATATATCTGATGTATCTGCATTTGTTAAGCCAAATACATTGGTTGATAAAAATGCAAAAGAAAGAGGAAATTCATATTATTTTCCAGAAAAAGTATATCATATGTTGCCTGAGATTCTCTCAACGAGGTTTTGTTCATTGGAGTTAGGAGAAACACGTTTATCATTTAGTATTAAAATGAGCCTAGATAAAGATAGCAATGTAAAGGATTATCAAATTTTGGAATGTTTAATAAAAAGCGATCGTAGCTATGCCTATGAACAAGTAAATGGTATTTTGAAAAATAATAAAGACGATGA
>CESM01236168.1_pt1 | contig 12617 bp, 12 predicted proteins | sample 361421 | NCBI WGS metagenome assembly CESM01 (sample SAMEA2622219, study PRJEB7988) | marine metagenome | isolation source: saline water (ENVO:00002010), including | reverse complement strand
TACAGAAACTATGATAGTTCTGAATTTGCTGCACCAAGTCCTTTACTTGATGATGACGATGCAATGGAAGCACTCTGGAAGAAACAGTTCTCACTTGCTGAGATTGTTGCACCAGACCAGTTCAAGACATACGATGAGTTAAAGACTCGTCTAGATTATGTTCTTGGAAATAAGAAGTCCGCTGCACCACAGTTTGAAGAAGAGGACAATGATCGTGGAGAAGCAGAAGAGTTAGTAACTGCTGCTGTATCAAAACCAACTCCTGCAGTAGCAGAAGAAGAGGATGACGCACTATCATACTTCGCCAAACTTGCAGAAGAATAATTATATGGGGGTCAAACGACCCCCTTTTTTTATGGATTAACAGTTTCTGTATTTTCTGTTGCAACTAGACTTGATGAAATATAATTTGAACTCTTGTCATATTTTAGAATATCTCTTAAATCATTAATGAATGTTTGTATATATCCATTTTTCAAAACGTCAATTTTTCTCTTTTTTTCATTTTCAGTATATTCAAATTCTAAATTTGTAACTGCCCTTGCGATACCATCAGTTGCAACTGAGTACTCATTTTTATCATCAAGTTGTCTATTTCCTGCTTGTGAACGCAAAAAATATCTTACAGAACCTGCCTGTGTTGATGAACCATATATTTTAAAGTCAGTATCTACAATTAATTTTGGAGGTAAAATTTGGCGATCTTGGTCATCTCTTATTTCAAAGGTTTCATGGTATCGAATCTCATTCATTTTTTCTTCACTACCATATTTTTCTAACGCATAATCATAAACTTGATAATCTTGAAGTGGCCATTCATGATTTATATTTGTAATTCCTGCAACTAATATGATTATATAATCTAAGGATGAATCACCATATAAAAAATCTGCGAGTGTATCTGGTCTATCTCCATCTTTTATCACTAACTTTTGTTGTGCTATCGCTCCACTCCTTACATAATCCATCAATTTCGCACTACGAAAAATATTTTTAATTACAATAAACTCTCTCGCAGATATTTTGTGAGATAGTGGTGATTGATATGCTATTTGAGGTAATTCTCTAAAAAATCCCATTAGTACCCTACTCCTGGTCCCGCTCCCACTTGTTGATAATCTTCATGATATATTGGATTAAGTTCTTTAAATGTTAAACTCATTCTAATATTTACTGGTGTACCATCCTCATATGTACTGTAAGTACCTGCGTTAGTATAATTTACAGCCATTCCTGTCAATGCACATAATTTAAATGAATGTAAAAATGGATGATCAACATCATCTTTTAAAAATTTAAGTTGAAATACATCGGGTGATTGTATGAATATACCTGCAGCGGTTCCATTAAATTCTCCAGCTTTTGGTGCCATTGATGCCTTTAAGCGTCTTATTATTTGTCTTACAATATCCGCTTCTTTTGGACTTCTTGGAGAGAATGTGATAGCATATGGAAAAGTTCTTAAATTAACTCCTTTAAAAAGTAATTCTAAATTATTATTAAGAATTTGACCTGTTGAACGAGATATGACACTTTGTGGACTCACGTTTGATCCTAATGCACCAATCGCTGCACCTGATAACGCTGCTCTGACTGCACCCTGAGTTTCAGGTTTTAAACCTGGAATATCAATTCCACTATTTAATGCAGTGACCGCTGCTTGTGCTACATTAACCGCACCTTCTCCAATATTCTCACCCATCGCTTTTTGTGCCACTGCTAATGCACCAAGTTCTAGTGCATTAGCACGATCCTCACCCCAAGTTACAGAGTTTGAATCAGTTAAATCTTGAGGTATGGGTAATTCAATTAAATATTTCATCAACCTATCTGCATGCTTACTCATTCTTGAGTTAGCATCAGTCACCTTGAAATCAATGCCTGGTCTTTCATTCCCAGTCATTAACTCTCCCTTTTCGTTTTTTATTTTCAATTCACCTTTTTTCATCAATTTCTTATCATCAGCACTGATAACAGAAACTTTCTTTGTCTTATCATTTTTTTTGAACATATTTATTGGTGTAACAGTAGCTCCTGCACCATCTTCTGGGGGTTCAAATTTAAGACATTTAATAACGAGTCTATCACCAGTCCTTTGACTAGGACCTGTAGCAAGTGGATAGCTCAGTGGTGGTAATTTTTTATTTCTTATTCTATTTGTTATTTTTCTATCTCGTGTAGCGTAAGTAGGTAGTTCATTTCCAGTTTCCAGAGCTTGCTCAACAGCATCCTTATACTCTTGAGAAGCATAATAAGATTCTTGTGTTTTATAATCGGCAGAATAATCGGGCATATATAATTTTTTTAACTATTTAGTATGATTTTGACAAAAGGTAGAGTTCTTAAATCCCTTAACTCCATTTCATCTACTTTGTATAAACCACCAACTACTTCTGGGAAGGTATATTGCCTCATTTCACCCCAATGATAATTCAATCCTTTGAATCCCCATTGAAAAACATCAGTCACCGCTACAAGTGGATGAGAATCATACGCAATGCCTGGTGTTTTTGCACGATATACAAAGACATAAAAATTACCTGCTTCAGGAACATTACTTCCTTCAGTCAATGCACCTAATATTTCTGTTGCTAAATCATCGGGACTTTCTGTGCCGATAAGATTTTTCATAATAGGATCTAATCTACTCATATGTCTAATTCTTTCTCAGTAATCACTTTAAATTCCCACATTCTGTCTGCACAATATTCTCGTGCTGCTTTCCATTTTGCTTGGTTTCTTGCGTATTCAAATGCTTCACGAATGTAACCTTTAGTTTGTCTTTTTGGTTTCTTTGGTTTCGTTGTTTGCTTCAATGGTTTGACTTCGATAAGATATCTTTTTATTTTACCTGTGTTCTCTTGCACCTTGATATAAAAATCTGGAAAATAACGGTGAACACGACTATCATGTGGAGAAATATATGGTAATGCTATCTCTTCACTTCCCCACTCTAAAATCTTCGCATTCTTGTCACAATATACCATAAACTTTCTTTCCCAAAGTGATCTGTAAATAATATTTGTTGGATCACCTTTGTACTTTCTAGGAAAGGATGGATAGTATTTTCCCCTATAAGCCATCTAAATAACTATACTATAGAAGTATTTAGAGTGCCAGCACCAAGACCAAGAGGAATATCGGATATAATGCCTAAGTTACAGAATGTAGCTCAGACATCACAGTTTTTAGTAAAATTTGTTTTACCAAGAGGAGATTGTCGAAGATTTTTAAGACAGAAAGGTATAAATGATCGTTTTATTTCAGATAATGTTGGTTTGCTTTGTAGTGATGCAGTTTTACCAGGCAGTGCTATGGCAACTCTCAATACTGCAGGTGATTATCAAGGATTGATTGAAAGATTTGCACATACAAGAAATTTTACTCAGGTAAATTTTGATTTTTATGTAGATAATGAATATAAAACATTGAAATTTTTAGAACACTGGATGGAATTTATATCAGGTGGTTCTATTGCAGATGCTTCCTCAGATACCTACCACTTCAAAATGAAGTATCCTGATGAATATAAATCTAACGATACTAGAGTAGTAAAGTTTGAAAAAAACCACGAACAATTTTTAGAATATAGATTTATTGGAATGTTCCCACTATCACTTAATTCAACAAGAGTATCTTATCAAAATTCAACTGTATTGAAAGCAACTGCAACATTTAGTTTTGACAGATATATATGTGGTGAATCAAATTCTTTAGCGAGAGCATTAGGATTAGACTTTAATAATCAATCTGCAAGAGATAGAAGAGCGTCAGCAAGACAGACTGAGAGAAATAATAATACTTTGTCTAGAATAATGAATGATGATTTAGCACTATTAAATTATGGAACAGCATATAGAAATCTTCCACCAGAATTAGTAGGTGGAGGAATAACAAGGAGATTTGGTACAAATACCACTCTGACTCCATTTAGCGAAAGATAGATTTTTAAAACACCTATAAATAATCATACTGAAGTGCTGTAATTATTATGCCTTTACCAACCATATCAACTCCTACGTATGAGTTGACTTTACCATCATCGAATAGGAAAATTAAATATCGTCCTTTTTTAGTTAAAGAGGAAAAGATTTTAATTATTGCGATGGAAACCCAAGATGCAAAACAGATTGCAAGAGCAGTTAAAGATGTTTTGGCAAAATGTATACTAACGAAAGGAATCAAAGTTGAAAAACTTGCAACTTTCGATATTGAATATTTGTTTTTAAATATTCGAGGAAAATCTGTGGGAGAACATATCGAAGTCATGGTGACTTGTCCTGATGATGAAAAAACACAAGTTCCAGCATCAATTAATATTGATGATATCAAAGTAAAAAAAGATAAAGGTCACTCTACTGATATCATTCTAGATGATACCTATACTTTAAGAATGAAGTATCCATCATTGAGTGAATTTATTAAAAACAACTTTGATTCAATGACAGATTTAAAGGTTGAAGATACCTTTGAATTAATCTCATCTTGTATAGACCAAGTATATTCTGAGGAAGAAACGTGGTCTCATCAAGAGTGTACTAAGAAAGAACTTTCAGATTTTGTGGAATCATTAAATTCAAATCAATTTAAGATGGTTGAAAATTTCTTTACAACAATGCCAAAATTATCTCATGTTGTAAAAGTTACAAATCCAAATACAAAAGTTGATAGTGAAATAAAACTTGAGGGGCTGCAGAGTTTTTTCGGATAAGTATGGCACACGAGGATCTTGTGTCATACTATAAGTTAAATTTTGCTTTGATGCAGCATCATAAATATAGTTTAACTGAACTTGAGAATATGATTCCGTGGGAAAGAGAAATTTACGTTTCACTTTTACAACAATACATTGAAGAAGAAAATTTAAAAGCACAACAAGAACGTAATGGATGAGGAACAAGGGTTACAATCCCCGATAGCAGGAGGAATTAGAGGTATTAGAAGAAGTGTATCTTCTGGTATCTTTACTGGTCGTGCTGTTCCACCACCAGTTCAACCAGATCCACAAACAACAAGTCTACTTAGTCAAAACTCATTATCTTTATCAAGTGTCTCAGGACAACTATCTGCAATATCCGATCAGATACTTTCATTAAATAGTTCACTATCAGTGATAAAATCTAACTTAGACGTTAGTGATCAATTAGATAGACAAAGAGAGGCAGCAAAACAAAAAAGAGAAGCAATACTAGCAGAGCAAGGACTTAGAGAGGGAAAGGAATCAGAATTAGAGAGAAAAATACAAACTGCTTTACTTGCTCCAGTGAGGAGAGTAGCAGGTTTTGCTCAAGGTATATTAAGTAGATTAGGTAATTTTTTATTCATTCTCGCTGCTGGTTGGTTGACTGATAAAACTTTATCATTTTTAAGATTAACATCAGAAGGAAATGTTGATAAACTAAATGAATTTAAAAGAAAATTTTTATTTGACCTTGCAATTTTAGGTGGTGTTGGTTTAGCACTCACAGTTGGTATTGGAAAGTTAGTTGGAGTGGTGGGTGCTATTTCAGGATTAGCACTTAAATTTGCATTCTCTGCATTACTGGCAGCACCATTTGTTGGAGCATTAAAATTTATAAAAAATAATGTCGATAATTTTCGTAAGAATTTCGGATTGTATATACGGAATCTTGTTACAAAAGGTCCAGGCAAAGTTGTAAAAAATTTAGGATTACCGTTGTTAGGATTAGGTGCTATTCCAGCATTGTTTCCTAAACAAATAAAAAATTTCTTCAAATCAGTATTCGGTAAGAAATTAGTCGCTGAAGCAGCGGAGGGAGTAGCAAAAACTGGTGCAAAAACGGGATTAAAAGGTAGTTTAAAAACTTTAGGACCTCTTGGAATAGGTCTTGAAGCAGCATTAACACCTCTCTTTGCATATTTTGATTTTAAAGATAGAAAAAAAGAGGGTCAGACAGATAAACAGGCAAAAGTTGGGGCAACTGCAACTGCGGCTGGTGGATTAGTTGGTACTCTGATTGGATTAACTCTTATACCAGAACCGTTAACAAGTGCTGCTGGTATCATCGGTCTTACTTTACTAAGTATGTTTGGTGGTGGCGGTGCTGGATTTTTAGCTGATAGATTTACTGGAGCTAATAAGAAGAAGAAGAAAGAAGAAGAAACATATACAGTTGAAGGAGTTGAAGGAAGGGCAGATGGTGGTCCTGTCGATGCTAAAAAACCATATGTCGTTGGAGAAAAAGGACCTGAATTATTCAGTTCGGATGTATCTGGAATGATTACACCTATTAACTTCAAAAAAGATTCAAAAGTGAGTGATTTGATAGCATCCTTTGATCAATCTGCAGAGATAACTACAATACCATTAAGTCCTTCAGGAACATCATTACCAGCAAGTGCAACTATGGCAACGAGTTCAAAGACTCCTAGTGATTCAATACCTAATATTCCATCTTCAGATTTTGCAAATAATTTCATTGGATATTCTGAATCAGTGTATAATGTGGTGGTATAATGTCAATTAAAAAAAGAAGAGATGCAGTTCTCAAATCAAATATAAGTATTAATTCAATAAGAGATTCAGTAGTTAATTTTACAAAAGGTTTGACTGCTTCTAGACAAACATCAAACGAGATAGTACAAAGAACATCTGAAAATAATAAATTTAAAAGAACATTAATTGGAAATGATAATAGTTTTTTTACAAAAAGAAGAGAAAATGCAAGAAGAAGGCAAAGAGAAGATGAATTAGAAGCATCAACAGTTCAAGGATCAACAAAGAGACAGGGAAATGTTGTCTCAAGAAGTACAAAGGGTTTTCTTGGTAGAATACTTGATTTCTTTGGTATTGTATTAATAGGATGGTTTGTTAATTCGTTACCAAAAATTATAAAGGCAATTCAAGGATTGATAAAAAGAATACAAAGTGTGATAACTGTTCTTTCAAATTATATGGATAGTATTGGAGATTTTCTAATCGGTATTGGTTCAGGTATTTCTGCTGCATTTCAAAAGTTATCCCAAGGGGTTGATTTAATATTATTAAGAAGAACTAATGAGGAAAGTATAGAGAGAGCAAATAATAGTTTGAATAAAGTAAGAAAAGATATGATGATAACTGCGTTTGCGGCTAGAAATCCTGCAAATGCTGGATTGACAGATTTTGATGGAAAACAATTAATTGAATCTGAGATAGATGAAAAAAAGGATAAAAAAGAAGATGAGAAACCTAAACAGGAAAAACCAAAAGAAGGTGGTGCCGATAATGTAGAGGGTGAAAAAGGTAATTTTAATGTCGATAATACTGGAACTGAAAAACAACAGGATGATGATCCTAATGATCAGAATTTAATAAAAGGAGTAAGTGATGATAAAGATTTCAAAAATTTAGAATCTAGTAAAGCTCAAGACAAGGGAGAGACTATTACTGATAGAGATGAGTCTAATAATGCAGATAAAGATGAGCAAGATCAAACAAAAGGAATATTTTCAAGAACAAAAAATTTCATTTCTAATTTTCTTGGTGGTGATGGAAAACAGCAGTCAGATAATCAAAAAAGAGAAACAGATAGTAAGAAAGATAGCAGTTCTTCAGTAAGTGGTGCTATAGAGACTATAAGAAGAGTTGCCACTAATGCTAATAAAGAAGTAAAAGGTGAGAAGAAAAATTTAAGTATTGAAACTCCCAAGAGACAAAGAACTAATATGAATACAAGTAAAAATAAAAATAGAAATCAAGTTGTTATAATTGAAAAGGGTATACCAATTAATACTCCCTCTGCTCCATCTGGTGGTGGCGGTGGTGGATCAAGCTTAAATAGTCTTGATGGACTTAAAGATTCTGACGCAATGAAAAAAGTAGTGTCGAAACTCCAATCAGTTATACTTGCAAACTAATGGCAGCAATAGATAGTTCAATTTACGAAAAGTTTATAGTTGAATCCGCAGACAGATCAAAATCTGCTGATATATCAGAGGGTGTCATAGCGTTCACATACTTTGAAAATATATTTTCACCATATTTGACTGCTAGAGTAATCGTAACTAATACAAGTGGTGCGATTGAGGGTGAGGATGGTAATATGCAATCAATATATAATGGATTACCTTTAAGAGGAGGTGAAAGAGTATTAATTAAAATAGCAGGTAATTCAAAATCAAATAAGGGATTAGATTTCTCAGCATCTCCTGAACAATATTTCTATGTCGCATCTGTAACTAATGTACTACTGAATGAAGGGACAGAGAGTTTTACTTTGAATTTAGTTTCTAGAGAGGCAATAACAAATGAGACAACTAGGGTTGGTAAAAAATTTCCCACATCACAAAAAATATCAGGATCAGTTGAGGATATTTTAAAAAAATATTTAAAAGTTGATAAGATAGGTGAAATTGAAGAAACTCAGAATACATACGGATTCATAGGAAATATGAAGAAACCTTTTTCAATTATTACTTGGTTAGCGTCTAAATCAGTTTCAGGTGCAGCTAAACCTGGTGAAGATTCAAGTGCAGGATATGTATTTTTTGAGACACAAGATGGATTTAATTTTGTATCTATTGATAAAATTATGGAATCCAAACCATATAAAGTTAATTTTATATATTCACCAGGTATTATTTCTTCAGACGATCCGAACAAAGATTTTAAGATATTAACTTATTCAACAAATAGAAATCAAGATTTGATAGGTAAACTTGAAAGAGGTGCGTATAGTAGTGTTCGCTATTACATAAACCCCGTTTCTTTTGTACCATCTATTTCGGTATTCAAAGCTGATGATTATCAAGGTAAAGCTAATAATTTAGGTGATAAAGAAGTTGCATTACCTAATGTTGATGAAAAGAGTGATAAAACATTAGGTGATTTGCCAAGTCGTATATTTGTTGGTATGTTAGATGTTGGAACTCTTGAAAAAGATGCAAGTGATGAGGGATGGAATGATCCTGTAAAAAGAAATGCAGATCCACAGAGGATTCACTCTCAATCTATGATGAGGTATAATCAAATTTTCACTCAAGTCGCTGAGATACAAATTCCTCTTAACACAAATTTGACCGCTGGTTCAGTCATACGTTGTGAATTTCCTCAGTTATCAAAAGCGAAGAGAAAACAACCTGATCCTGAAATAAGTGGTCTATATATGATAAAAGAACTAGCACATTATTTTGATGGTAAAGGTTCATATACAAAATTAAAAATAGTTAGAGATACTTATGGAAGAAAATGATTGAAAATAATTTACTTAAAACAAATTTTATAGGTAAAGATGGTTTCCGTTGGTGGATAGGTCAGGTTGCTCCTGAAGCAGCACAAGGGAATCAGATTAATCAGATTGGTAACACTTGGGGATGTAGATTAAAAGTACGTATATATGGATATCACCCAGCTGATATTACTGAATTAGCAGATGATGATCTTCCTTGGGCACAAGTTTTACTATCATCGCAAGGTGGATCAGGAAAAGCAAACCGTGCAAGATCAATTCGCATATCGCCTGGTGATACTGTTATGGGATTTTTTCTTGATGGTGATGATGCACAACTACCTGTAATATTAGGGATATTTGCAAATACTGGATACTACACAAGTAGTGAAGAATATAAATCTCCATTTCAACCATTCACAGGATATACAAGTAAGATAAAACCAAATAATGAGTTTATCGCTAAGAATGAAGGTGGTGATGATTCAAATAAAAGTCAAAAATCACCGAGATTTTTACCTAAAGAAATTGTAGAGGATTTAAAAGAACAACAGGAAAAGGGTAAAGCACAACTTGAACAACTTGTAGATTCTGAAGAATTAAAACAAGTCCTTGATTCTGGAGCAGTACAGACTGGATTAAAAAATACAGCAGCAAATGCTAAACCAATACTTGATAATTTAAAAAAGAATTTAGAAAACGTTGACACGCAAGCATTCAAAGCTATTGGACAGGAGATTATACTTGGTAGTGGAGTCCAAGCAGCTGTTGCTAATACAAAGTCTACAAACAAAATAAAAAATACTCTTAAGAATACTCTAAGTGAAGTTCAGAATGCAGTTCCAAAAGACAAATTTAAGGGATTAGCAGAGGGTGCATCTGAAATTGTTTCCGCATCGAAACCGATGATTAAAGATATGGTTAATACAACTTTTGATGAGTTAGCACCACAATTGAATGGTGGTTTACACAAATTATATAAGGATAAGTTTGGTGAGGTGATGAATAAAACAGGTAATCTTGCTCTTGCTAAGAAAGCAGCACAAGCAGCACAGGTAGCGATGATTGGTCCCGTTTCAAGTCTTCAAAATTTATTACCTTGTGCTGTAAAAAATATTACTGATAAATTAACTGGTGATGTAGGAAATTTACTTGCAGAATTTGTCAATAATGTTGATAATTTTACAGATTGTATTGGTGATCAATTCGTAGGAGCTATATTTAATGATATAATTAAAGGTATCAATAATGAACTTAGTGATGCTATAAAGGGTGTTGCTAATATATTCCCAAGCGGTGATATTGAAGGATTATTGAGGAACAAGGCAGAGGGTTTACTTGGTATTGCTAGTGTTTTTGATGATTGTGATATACCAACTGCAGACTTAGGTTCTAAAACGAATAAATGGATACTTGGTGCTGGTCCTGGTAATTTGAATTTAGAAAATATAGCAGGTAAAGTTCTGGCAATTGCTAATGCAGCACAGGAATTAAAAGAGGCAGCAGAGAGTCCTGGTGGAGTAATAGGTAATTTAGGATTGTTTGATTTTATGAGACCTGATGTTAGCACACCTGGTTTTAGTAGCACATTAAGTGATTGTTATACAGGACCACCATTAAATTGTTCTGGTATTAAAGTCAATCTATTTGGCGGTGGAGGGTCAGGAGCAGAGGTCAGTCCAATTTTAGGTGCAATCGTAAGTGATACTTTTGCAAAACAAACCGCAAGTTTAATTGGAATGAAAGTCACAAATGCTGGTTCGGGTTATAAATCACCTCCATTTGTTGAGATAGAAGATACTTGTCGTAAAGGTTATGGTGCAATTGCTAGATCGGTGATTGATTACGATCCGTCATCACCAACTTATCAACAAGTTACTGACGTTTATGTTGTTAGTGTAGGTGAAAACTATCCAGTTATTGATCCAGAAGAGGGAGATGATGGTGTTTATACCGTCGATCATGTTGTAGTTGTTAAACCTGGTCAAAATTATAAACAAGATGATATTGTTATTGATGATAAAGGTAATGTTTATGAGAAATTCTTAGATGAACAGGGTAGAATACTTAATGTTATACCACCTAATCCATCAAATAATAATTTGGAGACTTATAACACACTGCCAGAGATGGAAGTTATTTCGTCAACAGGAACAGGAGCATTGTTGGCAGCTCAGTTAGCTCCTAGACCATCTTATCAGGGAGAGATAAGACAAGTAATTGATTGTGTTTCTCCTCGTAATACTGGAATTGTTGGGTTTATAAATGGTGAACCTTATTATGGGGATTTCCATGTTCATCCAACTACGGGTGCTAAAATGGTAGGTGCTGCACACACTACTTCACCTCATGCTATAATATATGATACACCACAGGAAAGTAGAACTTCTAGAGTTCCACTGGCAACATCAACCAGAATAACAACAGTTTCTTCACCACAGGTACAAACAAATGTTTCCGACACCACTACAACGAGTCAGTCTGATACAAGTACTATCACTCAAACTGACCCAGTTGACACGTCAAGTCAACAAACGACTGGACAGAGTTACACTCCTCCTCCTTCTAGTTCTCCTAGTGGTGGCGGGTCTTCGGGATCAGGTGGCGGATCGTCAGGTGGCGGTGGATATGGAGGAGGGTACTAAATAAAATTATGACAAAACCAGTAGAAAACCAAAATTGGCAGAAGAGACAGTATGACTCTTTTGGACCACATTTTAGAATAGAAACAGCAAACCCAGAGCTAGGAACTGCGGGTAATATTGCTTATAATTTATATGGATATTCAGATTCAAAAGATGTAAGTAATCTGGGTATGATGGGTGATGGACAATTTCAAATATTTGCAGATCAATGTATTACAATCGCAGGTGGAGCAAGTGTTGATGGAGGTGGTTTATGTGTGAATATTGTTGGAACTAAAGGTGACGTTGCAATATCAGCAGAGAAAAATGGTGATGTAAGAATCAAAGGAAGAAATATATTTTTGGATGCATCAGAAAATATAGAGTTGACCACAGGTGGTAAAGTTGAAGTAGATTCTGCAGAATTTATAGCAACGACACAAAATACTACTCGAATTAATGCTAGAAATACGAAGGTAAGTGGAAATAATATTGACATTGGTGGTTCAACAGATATTACTTTAATTACACCAAAGGGTCCAATTAAAGTCAAGAGAATTGTAGCAAGAGAGGTAAATTGGGCAGGATCAGTATTCGCAAATACAGCTGTTCCTGCTAGTGCGTTGACAGGTATATAAGATGACTGATTTTATAACAGGTGGAGTTCCCAATCCTGATTACGATAGTGATGACATAAACTATGTCAATAAAAAAACAGAATTTACGGATGATGTTTTTGTTTATGGAAAATTATATGCAGATTTAGGTGGTGATGTCCAAACATTCAGCACAGCAGGTGTTGAGAGAATGCGTATCACAAAAG
>CESM01093268.1_pt1 | contig 12649 bp, 4 predicted proteins | sample 361421 | NCBI WGS metagenome assembly CESM01 (sample SAMEA2622219, study PRJEB7988) | marine metagenome | isolation source: saline water (ENVO:00002010), including | reverse complement strand
ATTATCAGATATCAAGTTTCACGACGTGCCTGTTGTAGGTCAATTCTACACTAAGAATGAAGTTGACAAACTTATCAAGGATGCTGTTGATGAAGCAAGACGTATAGATGAAGAGTCTATGGCAAAGCATAATCGTGATGCTACAATCATCAGTATGATTCTAGGTTTCACTACACTTGCTTTATTTGTTGATGGTCTTTTGAGATTATTGGGCATCACACCTCCTTTTATGGATATAGATATAAACATCATAGATCAGATAGTTGAAAAGGTTGAATCCGACATAGTACCACTTGTGCAGAGAATACCACGAATCTGATAGGGTATAAATAAGTTGAAGGAATGGTGTCAGAAGGTAGGTAATGCCACTTAGTAGACTTGAAAATTTTCTAAAAAATGTACAGGGTAACGTTATATACGTTAATCCTGAGGAACTTGATGCAACAGATGACGTAAGCAACACTGGTAATTCCAGAACTCGTCCGTTCAAAACTATACAGAGAGCACTGATAGAGTCTGCTAGATTCTCATATCAGTTAGGTAAAGATAACGATAAGTTTGATAAAACTACAATAATGGTGTCACCTGGCACACACTATATTGATAATAGACCAGGTTTTGTGATTGATGATAGTGGTAATGTTACCGATGTCAATGGCACTGCTGCGTCAATTAGTGAGTTATCTATTGGAACTAAGTTTGATATACAAGATCCAGACAATGTACTATATCATTTCAACTCTGTTCATGGTGGAGTTATATTACCAAGAGGTACATCCATCATCGGTATGGATCTTAGAAAGACAAAGATAAGACCAAAGTTCATACCGCAACCAGACAATGACAATATAGAAAGAACAGCGATATTCAGAGTAACTGGTGGTTGTTTCTTCTTCAACTTCAGTTTATTTGATGGTGACCCTGCTGATAGAATTTTTAAGGATTACACCAGTAATGTATATGCTCCAAACTATTCACACCATAAACTAACTTGTTTTGAATTTGCTGATGGTAATAACGTTGTAGAAGGCAAGGGTAACACTGACTTAGACATGTATTATGCTAAGTTGACTCTTGCTTATGGTACAAACAGTGGTAGAGCACTCCCCAACTACCCTGCAAACTCTGATTTCCAGAAGACAGTTGACGAATCTCGTATCGTTGGTGCGATATCAAGACTCGGTGATCTTGAGATACAGGACATATTCTCTGGTACAGATGCGTCATCTGCTACCGCTACCACAGTGGTCACAGTAATTACAAAGACAGAGCATAACCTCAATGTAGAAACACCAATAATTATAAATGGCGTAAACAATAGTGATTATGATGGTAGTCATGTTGTAGCACAGGTTCTTAGCACGACATCATTTACATACACAGTGCCTGTTGCACCTCCTTCAACTGCTACACCATCACTAACAGGTCTCGCTCCAATTGTAATTGTTGAGAGTGATAGTGTCACGTCTGCCTCACCATACGTATTCAACTGTTCTCTACGTTCAGTATTTGGTATGTGTGGTATGTTGTCTGATGGTAGTAAGGCAACTGGTTTCAAATCTATGGTTTGTGCACAGTTCACAGGCATAGGACTACAGAAAGATGACAATGCGTTTGTAAAATATAACAAAACTTCAGGTACATGGCAAGACCAAGCAACTCTTGGTACATCAGTCACCCTACACACTGATGGTCTGGCACTGTATAAACCAGAGTATGAGAACTTCCACATCAAGGTAACAAGAGACTCTGTGCTACAGATTGTATCTTGTTTCGCTGTGGGTTATGCGAAGCAGTTTGTTACTGAGTCTGGTGGTGATATATCACTTACAAACTCTAACTCAAACTTTGGTCACACTGCACTTGAGTCTGATGGATTCAAGTCTCAAGCATTTATCAAGGACGATAAGGCGTATATCACAGGTATCGTACCACCTAAAAAGACATTCAATAAGACAGAGGATGTCAACTGGATAGCAATAGATGTACAATCAACAATAGGTGTATCCACTGATACTCAATTGTATTTGTCTGGTTTCAAGGTCAAGGATACTGTACCAGTAAAGACCGCAAGTGGGTTTACTGTAGGTAATAAGATTGGAGATAAGTTATTCTGTTCTATTCAAAATATTGTATATGGTGCTGATATCCTTATGCCAGGACCTCTTACTGACACTGACACATGGGCATCGGGTAAGAAAGAGATATTTGTAGGAAGTAACTCTGGTATCAACTCTATCACAAGTAATGTGATAACTCTTGAGGATGTGCATAAGTTCAATACTGGTGAGAAAATAAGATTCTATTCAGATACAGGGTCATTACCAGATAACATCGAATCAGATAGAGATTACTTTGCTATCACATCTGGATTACAGACTGATCAGATAAAAATTGCAACCACTTTCAATAATGCCACTGCAGGCAGTAGTCTTACTGGTATAAACAATCTTGGTGGTAAGATAAGAGTTGTGTCCACAGTAGAGGGTAAGGAACCTGGCGAACCAGGTCATCCAATACAATATGACACCACTAATGGATGGTATGTAAATGTTGGTGCAGCAAACTCATTACGTGCTGCGATTGTTACCAATCAAGGTGTCGTATCAGTAGATACAAACAACTCCTTTATAGTAAGAACACCTGAGACAAGAAAAGATTTAGAGAAGATATACCGTGTGAGATTTGTGGTGCCTGATGACTCCACCACTGCAGCTGCACCTACAAATGGTTTCTCATTACAGGAATCAGCAACACTCATTGATGACACCTTCTACAGAAATGATAACACTGATCTTACATCAGTATCAAACCTTAGAACCAATAACGCAATCATAGATGCCACATGGGATTCAAGTAGCAATTCAGGTATTATAACATCACAAAGTCCTCATAGACTTAGTGTTGGTAATATTATTGAGGTAAGCAGAGTAAGAAGTGGTAATAATGAGAACGGTGTTGATAATCAAGGATTCAACGGATTATTTGAAGTTACAGGTGTGAGTGGTGATAATATATTCAATATAGGTATCAATACTAATCCTGGTGGTATCAGCACTATCACTGCTAATGTGCCATACACAAGACATGATCAGTCTGTTGTTGGTTCAGGTAGAACTTTTGCACCATTCTTTACAAAGAGAGAGTTCAATAAGACTTATCAAGTATTCAATAATGAAGTAGTACAAGAGTTTAAGAAAGATGTACAGGATGGAATATATGACCTAACAGTCTTAGGTTACATATCACAACCTAATGTAAGTCCTTTCTCTACCACTGTAAACTTCTTTGCTCAGAATATCAATAATCTTAGACCAAAGACTGATGTAGATAATATAAACTTTGATCCTGATGCAGCAGTATCTCATGCGTTGAGAGAAAAAATTGGGCAGGTTATCACAAATGATCCTAAAAATAGTATTACTAAGGAGTTAGTTCACAGTTTCATACAAGAATCTAACTTAGGTATTGGTGTGACAGGTGGTGGGCATGACACTGGACAAATCACTATAGACACTGGAGTGGATCATGGACTCAATGGTATCACAGGATTTAGTAATAATACAGGTGGTGTAGGATATGGTACAAGTAGTGGTGATGCTGAGTTTTACTTCAATATACCGCTAAAAGGAGGAAATGGTAAAGGTGCTACTGTCGATGTCACTGTGGGTGCAAGTGGAACCATAACCAGTGTAGACATAAACAATTATGGTTCAGCATATGAAGTTGGAGATATACTTCAGATACAGGGAGTGCCTTTTAGACCATCAGGATCTACTACAGACTGTGCTCTTACTGTAGGTACAATAAACAATGCGAAGGGTGATATAATACAGGTCATTGGAGTTGGAAGTGATTCATATAATGGTGTTCACAAGATCACAAACATAGATGACTCGAAACAAATTAAGTATGGAGGATCTGCAGACAATGATTTCTCAGAATCTGGTGGATTTATATATCATGTCGGTGTATCTACTCAGGTCACAAATATACTTCATGATAGACTAAGTGGTATTGCAACCGTTACTTTACACTCTGATATAGGTCTTCGCAGAGGAGATGAAATCATAATCAGTGGTGCAAACTCTGTCTACAATGGCACACATACGATCACTGATAGGATAGGATATGGTTCCTCACTTACAGTCAACATAGGAAGAACAGCATCACAACCTGCATTCTCAGGTGCTGCTGCTATAGCACATGGATCTGGTATAAGTGCAAAAGGATTCAATCAAACCATGCCTATTTACGGTGGATTCACCACTGAGTTGAATAGTGCTGTTACTGCTACATCTGCTTCAATAAACTTGGCAGACAGAAGTATGCTCAAGAGAGGTGATTATCTACAGATTGAAGATGAAATCGTCAGAATCACTGATAAAAATAGAACAAAAATTCTTAGAGGTGCTCTTGGTACTAATGCCACATCACATGCTAAGAATGTAGCAGCAGTCAAAATCAAGGTTATACCTGTAGAAACAAGAAGAAACTCATTGATAAGAGCGTCAGGTCATACCTTTGAATATGTTGGTTTTGGACCTGGTAACTACTCAACAGCGATGCCACAGGTTCAAGATAGAGTTCTTGATAATGATGAGCAGATACTAGCACAGTCAGAACAAACACGTGGTGGATTGGTGGTCTATACCGCTATGAATGACAAGGGTGAATTCTTTATCGGACGTAAGAAGATTGATGCTCTTACTGGTGAGGAAGTGTCAACCATTGATGAATTTGATACCACCTCAGTGTCAGCTCCAACAGCACAACTTCCATCTGTAGCATCATTTGACAACCTCACTGTCAATCAGAACTTCTATAGTAATGCAAATACTGATGTTATCGACCTCAAACTCAGAGGTAATCGCACGGGTGCTATTGGTAAGCAGGTGTTTGTTGGTGTTCAAGAGACAGAACCTCCATCATCACAGACTGGTGATAATGTTTTATTTGCCACCAGTGTAAACAGAGGTGGATATGTTGGTTGGGTTCAAACAAATGAGACAGGTACAGAGAAGTGGCAACGTTTTGGACCTGTGTCTACTGAGAATGGTAGTGAGCACTATGTATTTGACAGAGTAGCGATAGGTCAAACCTATGCTGACACTGGTGAAGTCATGAGTGTCACTGGAAATGCCAGTGTAGGAAGTCTTAAGGTAGATGATCTTACCATAGGACGTGTTGTTACTATAGGTGCAAATGGTGAATTACAAGATAATTCCGCACTTACTTTTGCTGGTGCAACACTGACAGCTAACACCCTTTCAGTTGATGTAAATGCCACAGTTGGCGTGGATGCTACTATAAACAGAAACTTGACCGTTGTTGGTATAACTACTGCGGAGCATCTTCATTCTACAGATGATATTATTGCTGGTGATAGAATTGAGGCAGGTGGAGATGTTCAAGGTGTAAACCTAATTGCAACTGCAAACGCACAGGTCACTGGTGATGTCACTGCTGCAAATGTGACAGCGAGTGCAACGGTTCAGGCAGAGCAACTTACATCAACTGATGATGCCAACATCACAGGAACCTGTACTGCAGGTGACTTTGTGGGTAACGGAACAATACCCATAGGTGGTATCATAATGTGGTCAGGCACTGATGGTAATATACCATCTAATTGGCAACTATGTAATGGTACGAATGGAACGCCAAACCTCATTGATAAGTTCATAGTTGGTAGAGGAAGTGCATATGCAGCTGGTGACACAGGTGGTAGTAAAGACGCTATCGTACCAACACACACTCACACCGCAACTGGTGGAAGTCATGGTCACCCTGTTAGACACTCAACTCAGCAGACAGGTGCAGTTACTGCTGATGCATCTGGTGGTTACATATTAGATAACACTGGTGTTCAAGACTTCGCAGCAAATAATTCTACACCTGGTTCAACATCAGGTGATCAAATAGGTCAAAGTGGTAGTCTATCATTGACTGCTGCAGCACCTGCAGGTTCATCAAGCGTCACTGATGCGAACCTTCCTCCATATTATGCAATCGCTTATATCATGCGTATCAGTTGATAAATACAAATACTTAGGAGTGCACTGGTAAATGGCATCAGTAAATAAGAAGTTTGCTGTCGAGAAAGGACTGGAGGTCGGTGATGACGCTCTGGTTGTTGATGCTCAAACGAATAAAACTGGTATTGGTAAAACTGATGCCAAATTTGGTCTTGATGTAGCAACAACTGCTAATTTTGATGGCATAGTAGCAGCAGGTCAAGTAGGTATAGGTAGCACACAACCTGCAAATGAGTTAGATGTAAGGGGAGACGCTTTATTTGGTGGTGCAATCAAAGATAATGCAGAGGGAGCAGGGACTAACGGGCAGGTAATAATATCAACAGGTGGTGGCACAGGTGTCTCATGGTCTACACAAGCAGAAATTCATACACTTGCATCTGACGCTAATAATTCAATACAATTTAAGAAAGCATCGGATGGTAAATTCCAAGGTGCTGACAACTTTGTTTTCGACCCAACAAACAAACGGGTAGGTATTGGAACCACATTACCTGAGTATCTTCTACAAGTTGCAAGAGCACCTGGTGATAGTTCTAATGGATTCGTACAGATAGGTGGTACATTCCTTGACTCATCAGGTGCAGTTGGTGTTGCTAAAAGTATTCTAGCAGCAGGTGAATCTGGTGAGTTGTTATGGGTGGGTGCAGGTGCTAGTGTCACTAATATACTTCATGTCAATCAGGATGGAAATGATGGCAATGATGGATTCACACTCAAAACTGCGAAGAGAACTATTGGTGGTGCGGTAGCGATAGCAACTTCAGGTAATACTATAAGAGTTTCTGCAGGTTTATATACAGAGAACAATCCAGTTGTCGTACCAAACAATGTCACGATAGATGGTGATGATCTAAGACAGACACAAGTTACGCCATCAAATACTGGTGTGGATCTATTCCATGCCAAAAATGGCACACTGTTCCAGAACTTATCATTTGTAGGTGCTGCAAACACAGGTGCTATCATTGCTTTCCCACCTGACGGGTCAGCAGGTATCATCACACAATCACCGTACATAAGAAACTGTACAAACTTCATACCAAATAGTCAGGGTCTCAAGGTTGATGGTTCACATGCTGAAGGTTTGAAGTCAATGAACGTTGATTCATACACACAGTATAACCAAGGTGGTATAGGTGTTACCATAAGCAACAATGCGTATGCACAATTAGTATCACTCTTCACTATATGTAATGTTACAGGTATCACTGCTGTGTCAGGTGCACAGTGTGATGTCAACAACTCCAACGCCTCATTTGGAACTAGAGGATTGGTTGCTTCAGGTGTTGGTACGGTAAATCAAACAGGTGCGGTGGCGGTTGAAGGTATTGTAGAGGACAATACCATCACAGTTGGTAGTTTGACCAGCAGACCATTCACAGGTCAGGCATTCTATCTTGGTGAATTATTCAATGAAGTAAGAAGTTTTACTATAACCAATGCAGGTACAGGGTATACAAGTGCACAACCTCCTGTTGTTACAATAGCATCACCTACAGGTCCAGGTGGTAGAGGTGCTGAAGGTGTCGCTGTTGTAAATGGTTTTGGTAGTATAACTGCAATAGAAGTAAGTTCATCTGGATCACAATATCGTGGAGCACCCACGGTGACAATCGCTGCCCCAACTTCAGGAACGACAGCAGAGGCAACTGTTGAGATGTCGCCCGTCTATTATACTATAAATAGTGCGACACCTGTTACAGCTGGTGTCTCTACAATCACCATCGACCAGACGTTACCAAACGCAGTCGGTGTTGGTTCGACTGTCCCATTCGCCAGACAGTCATTGATCCTTGCTTCATCATATACTTTTGAACATGTAGGTTCAGGAATAGATATTAATACAGCACGTCCTAGCAAAGGAGGTGTTGCTATACCTGCAAACCAAGCGATTTCAGAGCAAGGTGGAAAGGTTGTCTACACATCCACGGATGAGAGAGGTAACCTGAAGGTAGGTGACAACTTCACCATCAATCAACAGACAGGTGATATCACAGGTGATGCTTTCCAAAAGAGCATCCAAGCACAACTCACTCCACTTATTATCGCTCTCGGAGGTAATCTATAAATGGCTGCGATACCATTAAATAAATTCAAGACTGTAACTCACACCCTTACCACAGCAAAGGTTGGTATATACACATGCCCACCAGGTGTCTCATCGCTAGTCATATATGGCAATGTAGCAAACGTAGGTACGAGTTCATCTGTGACATCATTCAGTGTATATCACAGTAGAGATTCAGTTGACACCCCTATCATAGAACTAGGACGTATACCCCATCAAGATGCTATGTCATTCTTAGATGGTAGATTAGTATTAGAAACAGGTGACGTGCTCAAGATTCAAGGTGATTTCTTGAACACACAAAAATGCATAGTCAGCATACTGGAGAACGCTAAGTAAAATGGGAAGACTACTTTCAGGCAGAGTGGGTGTAACCAGTTATGCTGGTTTATCTACATTTAGAAATCAAACTAATGGATTCCCGTCCTTTCTTGGTCTGGAAGAGGCAGAACCTAATCTAGGTTTGCCAATTAATAATGAGTTTATATTATATGCTAATACAAACGGAGAAAGATTCTGGGCAGCACCACCTTCAGGTACAGGTGGTGGTTCAGCGTTTGGTATCACAATACAAGATCAGGGTATAACTCCTGTTGGTTTTGCTGGCTCAACGACTAGAGTAAACTTTACAGGCAATGGTGTATTTGTAACAGAAGCGAAAGAAAATACAGGTATAGGTGGTACGATTCAAATTGGTGTCTCCACCGTACATATACAAAAAAACCAATTAGACTTTGAAGACGCAAACGATTTTACTAGAAACACTGGTATCACAACTATCCGAGTAGGTGCTGGTCTTTCATTTATGGCGGTGCCTGTAGGAGATAACACATCAGGTATAGCATCAATATTCTCTATCGCTGATAGCAGTATAAAGTTTGAGGATGCACAGGGTTTTGAATTAGTTGATGAGATCAACGTGATAAGACTTGGTGTAGGTCTTACAATTAGTTCAGTTTCCTCTGGCATAGGATCACTAGCTCCTGATTCACCTTTTTATCTTGAGCATTTGAGTGTCAGTGGTATTGCATCTGCACCTGTGTTTGATGGTAACTTGACTGGTAATGTCACGGGTAATATTACAGGTAATTTGACAGGAAATATCACAGGAAATGTAGAAGGTGACTTGACTGGTGATGTCACTGGTGATGTGACAGGAAATGTGACAGGTAATTTGACAGGTAATATAAGTTCTTCGTCTGGTAATGTAGAGGTTGACCCTGCCACCCAAATACTTGAGGTCAAAGGTGACGGTTCATCAATAGAAGGGCAAATACAACTTAATTGCCATGTGAACTCTCATGGACAGATTATAACTGCTGCAGATCATAGTGTAGGTGCAACTAATAAACTTACTTTACCTGGCGGTTCAACTATTGGTAATGATGATGCCACTCTCGTTTCTGACACTGGTACACAGACACTCACCAATAAGAGTCTAACTTCGCCCACTATTACAGGCACAGGAGCAATCGCAGGTGTATTTACTGGTGACTTGACAGGTAATGTCACTGGAAATGTAACAGGTAATGTCACTGGTAACCTTACAGGAACTGTCACTGGTGCGTCTACATTGGTCACTGTATCAGCAGACACCACTGATACCACAACTAATATATTGTTTGTAGGCACTGCGACGGGTGAGCAAGCAGCAAAATCAAGCACCGCTTTGACATTCAATGCTGCAACAGGTGCATTATCTGCAACATCATTGAGTGGTACACTTGCATCTAGTAATTTGTCAGGTGCTCTACCTGCTTTAGATGGTTCGGCACTGACTGATGTGGTAACATCACTCATAGATATTACAGCAACTGACACCACTGCTGCTGATCATTTTATAACTTTTGTTGATACAGCAGGGGGAAGTGGTGAGAGATTGAGAAGTGATAGTAGTCTAAAATACAACCCGTCATCGAATACACTGACAGCATCAGCGTTCAATGGATCTTGTACAGGACTGACAGGCGATCCTGATATCACAGTCACTAATATTACCTTGAAAGGTAACATGATACCAGATGTAAATGGTCTTAGAAGCATAGGTTCAAGCACTGTTGCACTAAATGAAATATATGCTTCCGACTTTTATTGTGCTGACATGCACTTCTCTAATGTAGGTAAGAGAGTAAATGAAGTAGATGGCACGTCTGGTAGTTGGACATTGCAAGAGGGTGAAGAGGATATTTACATGTTGAACAATATATCAGGTAAGAAATACAAAATCAGTCTAACTGAAGTATAAATATAAAAGATTAGGATTTCTAAATACCCGTTATGTCAAGAGGAAGAGTTTTATCCAAAGTTGGTGGACTAACTCAGACCATCAGTGGAATATCGACATTTGTTGGTGTCTCGACCTTTGCGTCTGACGTAAGAATACATGGAAATATTACAGTAGATGGGACAACAGTGCTATCCACAGCGATAGCAAATAGCAATTTAGCAAACAGCACAATATCATTAGGTGGTATATCAGTAGCACTTGGAGCAGCAGATGCCACTCCAGCGTTTGATTTGAGTGATGCAACAAATTATCCTACCAGTAGTCTGAGTGGTACCATAACCAATGCACAACTAGCAGGGTCAATATCAAATGATAAACTTGCTGGTTCAATTGCAAACTCAAAACTGGCGAATAGCACTGTGTCATTTGGTGGTGTATCACTGTCGTTAGGTGGTACAAACAATACACCAGCATTCAACTTGAGTGATGCAACAGATTACCCCACATCATCACTGGTTGGTACTATAACCAATGCACAATTGGCAGGGTCTATTGCGAGTGCTAAGTTAGCAAACACAGGTGTGTCAGCAGGTACAGTTGGATCATCAACTGCTATACCTATTCTTACAATAAACGCTCAAGGTCAGATAACAAATACGTCCACTACTGCCATTGATAGCACCACTATAGAGAATGGATCAGCGTCAGTCGCAGTGGCAAGCAATGGTCCGATCACTTCTACTGGTAATCATGACTTTACAGCAGGTATCGACGTTACGGGTGATATAACTGGCACGGGTGATATTACTATAACAGACACCACTGCTGACTCTGCTGCAGGACCTGAGTTCAAATTATTCAGGAACAGTGCATCACCTGCAGACGCAGACTATTTGGGACAAATAAAATTTGCTGGAGAGAGTGATAATAGCACAGAGAGAAATTATGCTAAGATATCTGGTAAGATATTAGATGCAAGTGATGGTTCTGAAGACGGTGCCATAGAATTCGCACACATCAAGGGTGGATCACAGACAATCACTGGAAGATTCAGGAGTGATAGTTTCCAATTACTAAATGGCACAGGTCTTGCTGTCAACGGTGCAATAACTTGTGATAGTACTATAGATGGTCGTGATGTTGCTGCTGACGGAACAAAACTTGACGGGATTGAGTCTGCTGCGACAGCCGATCAAACTGCTGCTGAAATAAGAACATTAGTTGAAAGTGCATCTGACAGTAATGTGTTCACCGATGCAGACCACTCAAAACTTGACGGGGTTGAGGCAGGTGCTACAGCAGATCAGTCAGATGAGGAGATTCAAGATATTGTGGGTGCCATGCTCACAGGTAATACTGAATCAGGCATCACAGTAACATACCAAGACGCTGATGGTACGATAGACTTTTCTGTAGCATCACAGACAGATCAGAATTTCACCAATGCAGACCATTCAAAACTTGATGGTATTGAAGCAGCAGCAACAGCAGACCAGACAGGTGCTGAGATCAAGTCATTATACGAAGCGGAATCAGATACTAATGCATTTACCGATGCTCTTGCATCAAAACTTTCAGGCATAGAGGCGAGTGCAACAGCTGATCAAACTGCTGCTGAAATAAGAACTTTAGTTGAAGATGCGAGTGATAGCAACGTGTTCACCGATGCAGATCACACAAAACTTAATGGCATTGAATCAAATGCTACTGCTGACCAAACTGATGAGGAGATTCAGGATATTGTGGGAGCTATGCTCACTGGAAACACTGAATCAGGTATTACAGTAACATATCAAGATGCTGATGGTACGATAGACTTTTCTGTAGCATCTCAAACTGATGAAAACTTTACCACAGCAGACCATTCAAAGCTGGATGGTATTGAAGCAGGTGCAACAGCAGATCAATCTGATACAGAGATCAAGACTGCTTATGAGAACAATAGTGACACCAATGCATTCACCGATGCCTTATTATCAAAACTCAATGGAATAGAGTCAGGTGCCACCGCAGATCAGACATCAGAAGAGATTCAGGATATCGTGGGTGCCATGTTATCAAGTAATACTGAATCAGGTATTACTGTAACATATCAAGATGCTGATGGTACTATAGACTTTGCTGTAGCATCACAGACAGATGAGAATTTTACTACAGCAGATCATTCAAAACTCGATGGTATTGAAGCAGGTGCTACAGCAGATCAGACTGCGAGTGAGATACTTACACTGATCAAAACTGTCGACGGATCTGGTTCAGGATTAGATGCAGACACTCTTGATGGTATAAGTTCAGCATCCTTCTTACGATCAG
>CESM01015206.1_pt1 | contig 12676 bp, 8 predicted proteins | sample 361421 | NCBI WGS metagenome assembly CESM01 (sample SAMEA2622219, study PRJEB7988) | marine metagenome | isolation source: saline water (ENVO:00002010), including | reverse complement strand
ATTCTACAATTGCGGATTCAGTCCAAATTTGAGCGACCCATTCACCATGTAAGGGAAATGTATCATCTAAAGCATCATATTTTCCATCACAAGTTATTATCGCTGTCGATGACCATACTCGATGCCGACTGCCAGAAAGTCTCAGTAACATTGCCATAGCATGCTGTTGATCATCCGGTTTACCTAGTGGCATCAAGTAATCATCTGGATCTGAAACTATTGTATCTGATACAATAATGACATCTGGGTCTTTTTTTCCGGCCATTGATGCAATAGCCATTTCTTCCACTGCTGCTGATGCTTTGGCCAGACAAGTCAATTCCACCTGTTCTTCAACCAAAAGCCCCCATTTTGGTTTCGGCTCATTAAATTTAAGAGCGCGCGCTTCTATTTCGCAGTCATACCCTGTGATTTTTTCTTTCAACCAAGAATTCCTTCGGCGGGATGCCGATGCAAGCAAAATTCGCACTTTACCTGCCTCATAGGTTGATTTTCTGCGCACAAATAGGGCAACGCGTCGATTTCAAATCAGATTTGACTTCAAATCGGCTAGAGCAATCAGGGCAAATTACTGGACGGTTCATTGAGGTAAACATTGGAATATTAGGCGGTGGCATTTGTAATACATCTCCCTCTACAAATGATTCTGCGGTTGTAACCTCAGAGTTATTTTCCACATCCTCAATCTTAGCCCTTATTTCTCTTCTTTCTCTGCGAGATATTGCTCCCGAGTCTTGTTTTTCATCTACAACCTCGACAATTGAAGACAAATCTACAGCTTCTACAGCCAAGTCACTTTCATCGATTACTTCTACAACATCTTCTTCAAGAATTACAGTTGCACTTGAGACTCTTCTTCTTCTACCTCCAACCCAACTTAAAGCTCTACTAGATAGAACTCCCAGCACTATAGTACAAAGAAGAAGAACTGTAATTGCAACACCCCCTAGAAGAATATTGAAAGAATCTTCATCTAATCCAAGTGTGTATCTTAATTGCTCTATTATATCAGAGGGTCCACTATCTCTTTTGGCATCATCAATAAGTGCACGAATTGCCCATCCTTGACTAGAAGTGTGAATCATTACAGCATCTTCTCCATTTGGCGTTCTACTTACCGAATGTAACCATCCATCCGAAATTCGGTTTGAGATAGCCATCCACTGTTCTTCAGAATTAATCATGCCATAGTGAATCTGTGGCCCATTAGGTCCAACCATATCGTGCAAAATCTGGACACCCCTTTCAGTTTCAAGGAATTTCAAATTAGACATACCAATCGCTCCTATAGTTGTGCTTAGGTTTTCAATTGTAGTGAATGAATCATCTACAACCTTAGAAGTGAATATCATGTTAAGTTCTTCACCTTCACGCCATCCTACTGTCAATATATCTTCTCCATCGATTGAATGAACTTTCATTTGAGCCAAAGATGCCTTGTCTCCAACAGCCTTCTTGTAAGTCCATGAAGACAAGTCTAGATCTCCATGTGCATACCATAGTCCTAAACGATCTATGCCGCTTGTGTCATTGCGCATTGATTGGAATAATATGTGGCCATAATCTTCCCCATATTCTATCTGAATAGGATCAGTTTGACCCTGAATGACATCGATGTCCGAAATCACATTGGGAGTAAGTTTCCAATCATTTGAGGAAGTAGGTGCATCCGCTTGGAGAACAAATATGCTTGTAAGGTCTTGATAGGATCCATCTGTTAGAAGGTCTCTATGATACCCTCCAACTAATATCTCAGTATCATCTACGTCTATGTCTACACCCCAATACTTCCCATCAGAAAGAAGCATTGGATCCATCAAGTCTTGAATAGGAGTCATTTGGCAACTTGCATCTATAGTAGAGTATGAAACAGTCTGTTGTAGGTATCCATTTGTATCAAGATATCTTCTTGTCCATACTATGTGTGCTAATCCATCATCGGTTGTAGATGCTGCAAAATCTCCAGACCATGTGGTTTCAAGCATATTTGTACAAGCTGTAATTCCTCTATTGGAATTAATTCTATACAAGGATAAACCTCCATCTTTACTAGTGACTGCGATACCCTCTTCTTCTAACCAAATAACGTCAACAGGAAACTCTCCAGATTGGAAGTTAAGTGCTCTTCCTCCTGAAACAGTAGTTTTGTCAACTAACGTACTCCATTCGATTTGATTATTACTCCAATCAAGGTCAGATAGCCCTTGACCATCTAATGTTATTCTGAAACTAAACGAACCAGTGCTGTCATCCATTATTGAGCCAGCATCAAGTCCAAATGTTACAATTTCAGAACCAGCACCAGAAATAAGTGGTAAGATTGTTGAAGATGTCAATTCCCATCCTCTTTCAGTATCTAGTAAAAGTTTAGCTTCTACATTTTCTGCATTTGTAGATCCAAGATTATCGATCCTAGCACTTATTTGGAATTGTTCCATAGGTCTAGGAACACTTGGGTTGGTAGAGATAGAGCCTTGGGAAAATGATAAATCAACACCTTCAGGTCGGGGTAATATTTCAAAAATAGTGGTTATGTCATTATTGGTTTCATCAATTTCCATTATTGAATCTCCAGGGTCTAGTGCCAATGTTATAGATCGGGAACCAACATTTAGAGGATTCCAATATAGAGTCACCTCAACTATGTCTCCGGAATCAATCGTTGGAATTGTCAATTCATATTTACGTGTACCATCTTCTAAAAGATAGATCATTACATTTGAAGCGGCTTCATCACCATTGTTTCGAACTTCAGCACTCACGTCAACAAATGAATTCACGTAGGCTTCAGGAAGTGGCACCCCCCATTCTGAGACCGTGATGCTACTCCGAAATAGTAAGTCTGGGGCCGGATCATTATTGTCAACCTCAAGAGTTACTCTAACTTCTTCAGATTGTATTTGTCCACCACTTACCATTCTAAGTGATACTCTGTGAGTTCCATCTGGAAATGCTGTCGAATCCCAATTGAAACTAAATGAACTACTTGTGCCTCCAGTTCCAGCAAATACAGTCTCATCAATCCAGTCCTCTTTTCCAACTCTCCATTGTAGGGTGCCTCCATTTACAGTTTCAAAATCTCCTTCAAAACGAACATCGCCGTCTACTGAAGTTTGTCCACTTGGACTGTCAAGAGAGATAGAAACTCGTCCTAAATCATGCTCTTGTCTTTGAGTTTCGCTCCATTGATCCCATTCATTCTTGGCTTGTAGATGAATGCGAATCTGCAAGGCATTTATTTCATCTTCTTCAAAGTCCGGAATTGTAAACTGAGTGGACCAATTTGTACTTCCTTGTGCCTTATGCCAGTCTACCAGGGTTTCTTCTTTTGTTGGAGCATCATCAGGTTTGTGTATGTATGTGATCTTGGCTTTAACTTCCTCAATAGTTCCATTTTGTTCAGCATCTTCATCAACAATGCCGCTTACGGAATATGTTTCTCCTTCTACAAGCCAAAGATCAGTCTCTGGACGTTCTACAACAAGCCATTCTCCTTCTCCAGAGGGGGGTGGATCTGTGCCATTAGTGTCACCTCCTCCGCCTGTATCGTCTCCAAGAAGTGCTGATAGGATCATGTTGCCATCTATAATTCCAAATCCGTATTCATCATTCCATACATCAGAAGCATCTGGTTCAGATGCTTCACCTCTAGCATCAGAATTTTCTCTGAGTAATTGTTTAACATCATCAGGATCAAGATTAATCCCTTCTTCATTTGCAATTTGTAATATTACTGCAACAAATCCTGCTACTGCTGGACATGCCATACTTGTCCCACTCATATCTACATAGCTATCTTCAGCTAGAGGTTTAGGAGTCCCAGGGAGTGAACTTGACGATGCTGCATGTCTTGCTGACATCATGTCACTTCCAGGTGCAACTACATCTGGCTTTAGTTCATCTTGATCGTTATCATCGCCATCATCTTCTCTAGGTCCAGAATTAGAATAGGATGCTATTGAGTCATCTCCTCTATCAATTGTATCTTTGTCATCTATTGACCCGACAGTGATTGCATTGTCTGCTGCCCCAACTGATGTGACTCGTCTTCTACCATCATTGCCAATTGCTGCGACAGGCACTACACCTGCTTCTGCAGCCTGATCTACAGCTCTAGCATCTGCTGCGCTTCCATTATCACCGGGGTCGTCGCCTTGTGGGTCACTTATACTACCAAATGACATTGACATAACTTGTATTCCAACACTAGAATCATTATTCCCCCAATCTGTATCTACATTAGCAGCAACCCAGTTTATTCCTTTTAGCGTGGCTGCTGAATTGGTTCCTCCAGTATCAGTCATTACTTTAACATCAACAAGATAAGCTCCAGGTGCATATCCCTGATGTATCCTTCTAGAATCCCCGGTCCCAAGAGCTATTCCTGCCACGTGAGTTCCATGTCCATCTCCGTCATCAGGATCATGCGTCCCTTCATTGTTACATTCATTTTGATTCAATGATGTAGCATCACAACCTGCAATCCATTTTGGATCAGATAAATCTTCAGGGTCGTTTTCATTATCATTATTTTCATCAGAGAAGTCGTCCAAGGAAAAGTGTTCGTTATCAACTCCTGTATCTAATATCGCGATTACAATTCCTGATCCATCATATCCGAAATCACGCATTGTTTCATCATATCTATCTGAGTCGCGAACTTTTGAACCTCTAGAGGCTGTATCTAAAACAGGAGCGATAACATTCTGTTCTTCTATCATTACCACTCCATCAAGTTGCCATATCTCGATAAGCGAACTTACGGGTACGTGATCTATGACTATACTATCTAATATATCCATTTGAAAGAACCAAGATCCTTCTTCTTCCCATCCATGTGATTCAAGTACATCTCTTAGTAATTTTAAATCACTAGGGCCTGGATGCCAAGCGTAATCTACTACTATCGCAACAGTGTTAACTCCATCCATTCCAATTATTGAAGTAGTTGAAACTGAATTCCTTTCTCCTGCAATAATTCTTTGCAATCGATCATCCATACCATCCGAGTCAAAGTCATACCAGTAAGAAAACCACCAGCCTTGTTCTTCGACGGCCATTCCTGCGTCAAATGGAGGGTTTTGTGGGTCTCTATCAGTAAGCGGACATATTTCTCCATTACACATTAGTGGCGGTGGCCATGAGGAGTCGCGAACTAATGTCTCTCTGAGGTTTTCAGAATTGTCAACAATTACTTCATCGGAAGTTGACATTCCAGACGCTGCTACACTCAAATCCAACATAATCAGCATCACTGAAATCAGCAATACTTGACGGTTGATCCGAGTAACTGTCATGGCTCTGCAAGCAGAGCCGGACTCAGACGAGGTATAAGGAGAACCCGTAATGGTGCTAATTTCATGCCATCATGGCCAGTTAAGATGATCTTTCGAGAGTGAACATTTCAGAGTGTAGTTTTCTCCTTTTCCTATTGCAAATACTTCAGCATCACAAATGGGGCAAACCACCTGTTCGGCCAATTCTTCTAACCAAGCTCTACGGGTTTCTAATTCATCACCTTCTTCTCTCAATTTTCTCATGACGCGTGCAGCCTCTCCTTGTAGTGCCTTTCCTGTTTCCTCATCATGCCAAGGGTCTGAGTTTAAATCTCCCATACGCGCTTTTGCAGCATCTCTTGTAGCATTTGATAGTGAAGAACCAGCAATTGTGGAATCTCCGCTATCGTCTAGAGTGGACGGGGCTCCTTTTGCAATTATTCTAGCAAGAGCCCACGCGAGCATGAAGCCTCCCATATGGGCTAAATGTGCAATGTTTGAGAATCCTCCTTGTTCTACTTCAGATGCATTATAGACCTCTAAACCAAGTCTAAATGCTACAATCATCCATACAGGCCAAGCACGTATGAAAAATAGTAATGGGAATTCTATTTTGTCGTTTGGCCAGCAGGCCATATATGCCCCAAGTATCCCAAATGCTGCACCCGAAGCACCGATTGCCGGGATGTAAGAATCAGGATGTGTAATGATCCAAGTCATATTCCCACCCAGAAGGCCAATAATGTAGATCGCCATCCATCTTTTTCCCCCCATACGTTGTTCAAGTGGAACTCCAGCAAGTGCAATCACCAGTATATTTCCAAGAACATGTATCCAATCTGCATGTAACCAACCGGCTGAAATCATCCTATATCCGTTATATGGATCGGATAGGGCAGGTATGACGCTCAGAAATGTAATCATATTGAAATCAAATAGCCCCATATCCAGAACCATTTGATAAAATGCAACTAGTAGTAGTGATAGTACTGTTGCCAATGCCAAACTTGTATTTTGTTTTAAGGCTACAATATATGGTAAAATTACAATTAAAATGAATATTCCCAAGGCCAACCAGTCAGTACTATTCAGGTCACTCCAAGTGATCTCAAAGGCTTCGCTCATGACCTTCCTCAACAGTTCACACAAGGTCTGAGTGCATAGGCGCTTCGATGGAATTACTCAAACGCATATCACTAGTGGGGGTTGTCATGGGCGCGCGAACACTCCTCTCTGCTAGAGGTCTAAATGTTAGTCGCGGCACTAGAATTGTACTATCTGGAATTGATTTTAATTTAGAAGAAGGCGAGATAGTTGCTCTCGTCGGTGAAAATGGTTCAGGTAAGTCTACATTGTTGGAAACTTTAGCCGGCCTTCACTCCATGAGTTCTGGTTATGTAAAACGTCATGATTTAGATGAGCCCAAAGTTATCAGAAATTCTGATGGGATGCGGGGAAATATCGCTGGGTTTGGATTAACCCTTCAGAGTGATGGAATATGTGGCGAGGAGACTGTGAAAGAGAGGATTAATACTGCATTGAATATTTCAGGCGTAGACTCATCTAACGATGTTATTGAGTCTATATTATGTGATTGGGGGCTTGAACACCGTGCTAATGATAATATTTCCCAACTTTCAGATGGACTCAGAAGACGTGTTGCTGTTTTGGCAGGACTAACTCCCGCAGCAATTAAACAGGATTCTACAGTTGTTCTTCTTGATGAACCCTCGGAGGGGCTTGATAAAGCCTCTAGAGAACTACTAGCGAGATGGTTACGTGCTCTTTCTTTACAAGGGAATTCAATCGTAATTGCGACACATGATAATAAAATGATCTCGGTTGCAGATCGTATACTTTCATTTGATTCAAATGGAAATGTAAATATTTTACAGGGAGAATCTTCAGGAGAATCAACAGAGACCCCCTCTTCCACTACAAAAATAGAAAATTCAAAATTCTATGAATTCATGAACTGGGCATTTAGAATGGAAAAAAGAAATCCGATAGATACAGTTGGCCGAGCAACACCCGCACTTGTTGCTATGTTGCTTGCATTCACCCTAGTTGCAGGGATTGATATCCCACGAACCTCCTCGTTGTCGAGACATGTCGGAAATGATTTGATTGCTGGTCTAGTCCTAGCTCCCGCTTTCATCACAGCCATTGTTGCTCCAGCCTTAATCAAACGTCTTGCAGAAGAGAGAACTGGCGATTGGTGGAGGGCGATGGCCGGCGCTAGGTCACGAGCAATGTTCTCAATTGGAGGGGCATCGTTTATCCTACCTATACCAATTTTATATCTTTCTTGGTTTGTAATCGCAGGGGATATTGATTCTAGCACCAATGATGAAGTTTTGAAGTGGCTTTGGCTTCCTGCACTTTCAATTATTGACATCAGTGCTGCTGCTGCTGCTTTGCATCTGATGGTTTCTGATTTACATAGAGCAAGTGCCGCTACTGGATCATTATTGCTTCTTTTTCTCGTCTGGCCATTCCTTGAATTAACTAGCGCTTTATCATCAATAATGGAATCTGGAATGTCCTTTGATTTGGCCGTTGGAGAACCTCTATTCGATATTTTAATTTCAAGTTTTTCTGCAGTTTTAGTATGGGGTGTTGCAGTAATCATCCCTGAGGATTAAAGGGATGGTTTCTTCACCCAAAGGTATGAGGCGTTAGCAATGAGAAGTCAAGAGTCGATTGGTAAAATCTTGACTATTTCTGGACTTAGCATTGCGAGTATGGCTGCATTGTATGCTTTATTTGAGGCTCCATCAGTATCCGGAGGATGGGAAGCGCCAGAAGCGTATCGTATATTGTACTTTCATGCACCTTTTGCGTGGCTATCTTTTATCTCATTTACAATGCTCTTTATTGGTTCAATTATGTGGTACGTCAAGCGTAGTTCTCTAGGCTGGATTTGGTTTCAAACCGCTTCTGATCTAGGCTTAATTTTTGGACTTGGAGTGATTACTTCAGGGCCTATATGGGGCTCGGTTGAATGGGGGACTCCATGGGATTGGGGAGATCTAAGGCTCAATACTTTTGGTCTTCTCACAACAGTAGCCCTGTTCCTTGTATTATCTAGGAGATCCCAGCCAGATACTTCCGCAACTAGGGATACATTATCATCAGTTGGCCTATTTGGTTTTGCATTAGTACCAATAACGGCACTTGCCACAACTTGGTATCAAAAGAGACATCCAGCGATACTCATAACAGGTAGTGAAGATGGTAGTTCAGGAATGGATTCCGAAATCAGAATTGTACTTATCTTATCATTCTTGATTCTAAATATATTATTTGCAGGTTTTATTCTTCTTTCTAATCACCGTTATCGACTTGCGTCAAGGTTAGAACAACTAAAGTCAGAACTTGATGAGGAGTTGATTTAATGACAGGAATAATGGAAGCATATGTTGCATACAGCATTATGCTAGGTCTACTATTTTATCATGCCAAGACTCTTTTCAGTGAAATTAAATCTCTAAAGTCACGTTTAGATGAATTCGAATCTTTGAAGTTGCATGAAGAAGAGGATTGACCCCCAAAAATAGACATCGGCCCTCCATAAGGGCCGAATTTCAGATCCAACCGGTTCGGGAACCATTCAAACGGAAGACATTAGCCGAATGTTTGAGGGATTGTATGGATCGGGCGGCATTCTGCATAGCTTGCGGGTCCCCACCACCTCTTACTAGTACCCGTCTTTGTGAAGATTGTCTACGCAGTAGAACTACTTTTTCGACATTGCCAGAAAGGATACAACAACATAGGTGCGCTAAGTGTTCAATGTATGAAGTTGAAAAGCGTTGGGTGAACATTGGAGAAGAAGAATTAGGCGAATTACGAGTGAGAGAGAATCTTGATGTTATTGAGGGTTCTGTTAATGTAAAAGTAGACTTGCAATATCAGCCGATTGATGAAAGAACAGCTAGGATTCATGTGAATGTATCGGGTGAACTGGAAGGTTATGACTTCGATGATGATCACGAAATTCTTTTACAGACAAGTAATGCAGTATGTAAATCCTGTACTCGTAAGGCAGGGGCTTACTTCGAAGCCACGATGCAATTAAGAAGTGCAGGACGTCGACTTACCGATGACGAATTAAAGAATCTTAGAGCAAATCTAGATGAGATGTTGGATGAATTGGAATCAGATCCTATGTTTTTTGTCACTAAGGAAGGTCCGGTTACAGGAGGCTGGGATCTTCAATTAGGTTCCAAGGCTCTTGCAAGAACATGGGCACGTAGACTAGTCAAAAGATTCGGCGGGACCGTGAAGGAAACCTCAACACTAGTTGGTATTCGTGAAGGTACAGAAATAACTCGTCTAACTCTCTCTTACAGAAAACCTGCTTATGCTCTGGGTGATGTTATACGTCTTAAGAAAAATGATTGGATAGTAAATTCTTGGCAGAAAGATGGACCGACTCTAAGGAGTATACGACAAAACCAACGCATTGGCGTGACTTGGAGAGATATGGAAAAGGCGACTGTAAAATGTTCATTATCTGATCAGATAGTCATAGATATACTCAATCTTGATACCTCTGGAGCGGAAGTAATGGATCCATCAGATTACAAAGTGGTCACTGTAGCAATCCCCTATGATCATGAACGATCATGCTCTAGTCTTCGCATTGCCTTCATAGATGACACTTGGATTGCATTACCTGGACATAGGGGGGTGGAATGAGATGGCAGGCCCAGATTTTGCTAGTTTATTGGAAAAATATGACAAATCGGATATGATAGGTTTCACACGTAATTTCATCCAAGATCTCAATGTTGCATTCAGTAGAGATTTAGAATTAGAAATTGATAGAGACTGGAGTGGTATACTTTGTCTTGGTATGGGTGGATCTGCTGCAGGAGGTATGTTCTTATCTTCACTTGCCGAAAATTCAGGTGGCCTACCTTTTGTTGTTTGGCAAGATTATGGATTACCCTCATGGTGGGGGCCGGACTGGCTAATCCTAGCAACCTCATATTCAGGTAACACTGAAGAAACACTTAATGGAGTTAGAACTGCACTTGAGGAAGGAGGCATTGTCATTGGAATTTCATCAGGAGGAGAATTGGAAGAAATACTTTCTGATAGTGAAGAGGGTTTGTGTCTAAGCATACCTTCTGGACAGATGCCGCGTTCTGCATTTGGACATATTTTTGGTACTCAACTTGCAGTATGTTGGTCTTTAGGAATTCTCTCAAGACCCTCTGATGAAAGTTTAGAGAATATGAATAATAGGCTATTGTCAGCTTCTAAATCAGCCGATATAATAGAGGGAGAGGGGCGTCTTTCTTCTATGGTGGAGGGGATGAAGAGTCAAGGAATTGGAATTGTTTCTGCTGGAGAAATGAAATCTGCCGGAATTCGTTTAGCCAATCAAATAAACGAGAATTCTGAGAGATTTGCTAGGCCTGTAACTTTACCAGAAATGAATCATAATGAAATTGTTCCTTGGGCAAGACATGCAGAAAGTCAAAGTTTGATTTATCTTGCTAGTCCATTTACAAATAATCGCACAGTTTCCCGTATTGAATGGATGATGAAGAATATCGAAGTAACCAACTCATGGCTTGTTGAGTGTGAAGGTGAAAGTTTGCTAGAGAGTCTTCTCTATGCCGCTCATATTTCAGATTGGATTTCCATAGCCCTCGCATTGATTAATGAAATAGATCCTTCTCAAATGGATGCTATAATTGGATTGAAGGATTATTTATCAAAGGTCTAGTAAATAGGGCCCAATACCAATCTTGGATCTGGATAATTTCTTAGGGCCATTTCTCTATCTTCAGGTCTTACTACTCCTGGCATATCATGCGTATCAGGTTCAAGTAAAGATAATTGAAAGTGAAGATGAGGATCCCATCCTCCATTCTCATGTTTATCTCCCATCCAACAGATTACTTCTCCTTTGCTAATTTTTTGTCCAATCTCTTTACCCTCTATTGATTGGGAGTTTAGATGGCCATACAATGCCCATACAGGTATGCCTCCAATATCATGCTTGGTGATTATTACATAACCATAGTCTCCATCTTCAGGATTGTACCCAAAGTGTGAGATTTCACCATCTTCAAAAGCCATACATGGAGTTCCCACAGGTGCACCTATGTCTATTCCAATGTGCAAGAATCTGCCATCTGAAAAAATATCAGTTGAATACATACCAGGACGTAATTCGTCATATCTTCCTATGTCATATTCATATTCTGAGGGTGTGTATTCGCCAGTCGTAAAGTCTCTCACTTCATATTTATCTGGTAGATTTACAACAGGGTTGTAACTATCAGTATCCCACTCAATCATGTCTTTGCGAGAGGGTGGCAGGACATCAGTCCTCCTCTCCAGCCTCTTCCGCGAGGGCCCTAATTCCACTCTTTTCCCTCAGTTCTTTCTTAGTTCTAGCACCAAGTTCCTTCAAATTTTCTGTCCGCCGAATTACGTTACCCCGACCATCTTTTAGTCTACTCAAGGCTTCATCATATGTTTCAGTTGCTTGTTTGAGTCTGAAACCAACATCTGTAAATGACTCAAGAAATCTTACAATTTGATCGTATAGTCCTCCCGCCTCATCAATAAGTTTGATTTGATTTTTACTTTGCAATTCACGTTTCCACATGTCTTTGATTAGCAATAATGCGGTTACAATAGTTGCACCAGTGACTACCTTGACATTGATATTACCTGCCAAATCCATATACAGTTCAGGACTCTGTCGCATGGCGGCTCCAAAGGCACTTTCTAGTGGTACAAACATCAACACGAATTCAACTGAGTTTACTGATTCCATATCTTGATATCTCTTTGATGCTAGTTTCTTTGCATGATTTGCTATTGAATCACAATGGTCTTTCATTGCATTTTCCGCTTCCAGTTCATTTTCGGCGTTAACAAAACGATCCCAAGCCTTTAGAGATACTTTCGAATCAATAATTACTTGACGATTGTCTGGTAAATTGATAATGAAGTCCGTTCTCTTACGCTTTCCATCTGCCGACGTTTCTGAAAGCTGTTTAACATAATCTCTATCCTCAACAAATCCCATTGATTGCAGGAGATTTTCCAAAACTAGTTCCCCCCATGCTCCTTGAGCTTGTACGTCCGCTTTTAGCGCATTAGTGAGCGATTTAGTATCCTCGCTTAATTTAATTCCGAGATTAGCAACAGTTGTAATTTCATTTTTTAGATTAGTATCGCGCAGAATAGATTCTCGCTCGAAACGATTAATGTTATCATTAAATTCCTTTAGATTCTTCTGTAATTCCTCAGTAGCACCTTTGAAAGAAGATTCTTTTTCATCATCTGCATTTTTTACAACGGACTTAAACGCCTCGGTAGCGGCAATTTTGTATGAATCTAGCATTTGACTCTTAGTTTCTTCCAAA
>CESM01030772.1_pt1 | contig 12684 bp, 13 predicted proteins | sample 361421 | NCBI WGS metagenome assembly CESM01 (sample SAMEA2622219, study PRJEB7988) | marine metagenome | isolation source: saline water (ENVO:00002010), including | reverse complement strand
ATGAGAGACTTGAAATGAACAATTATGTAGTTCCTTATCATGTACACAATGATTACCTTGAACTAATAGCTGAAACAGGTATTATCGGTATGATATTGTATTTTGGTATGATATTTTTTATATGTTATAATTTATTAAGAAAAATTCTAGATAGAGAGGCTAATCAAGACGCTAAATTATTTTCATTCTTTTTGATAACAAGCCTAAGTGTATATCTAATTGATTCTTTATTTAATTTTCCTTTTGACAGAATTATTCAACAAATACACTTGTTTTTTTTATTAGCTATATCTATTCACTTTCTTAAACTTAAACCATTAAAGAATAATTTAACGACATATATTGTTTTTTTAATATTAATCTTATTACCTGCCTCTATATATTCCTCTTCAAGAGTAATGAGGGGCTCTCAACACCAAGCAATATTTTTGAAAGCATTTAATAATGGTGATTACTCTACCCCTCCTCTGGAAGTTATTGATCAGTTTGAAATGAACTATCCCAGCTTATCAGCAACATCTCTACCTATGAGTACTATAAAGGGAATGTATTACCTTAAACATGAGAAATATAGAGAGGCAATCCCATTATTCAGAAAAGGAATCAAGGACAATCCTTACCTGCATATTTCAGAATCATTTCTAGGGTATAGTCTTGATATGTTAGGTGAGAGAGATAGTGCATTGTATTTTACAAAAAAAGCATTTGATTACATGCCAAAAAATGAAATTCATTATTCTAATTATATTAACTCTCTTTATCAGCTTAGAGATAGTATAACTATCAAAAAAGTTTTTTCTTCTCTACCTCCCGATAAGACTAGTTCTTTTGATGAAATATATTTATTAACAATGGCAAGTCTTGTTGATCCTGGTAACACAGATTTTACATTATCAGGTTTAGACATAAATATTCAATCTGGTAATGATAGATTAAAAAAAGGATATTATTCTCTTCAGGTTGGAGAGACTGATATGTTTAAAGCTGATGAACTATATCAAATAGGTCTCTATTTTTTTGAACAAGAAAATTTTGTAGCGGCTGCTGAGAACTTCATAAATGCTGACAAATTAAATCCCTATGAACTTGCATATAAAGAGAACGCTGCTAATGCTCTTCTAAAAGTTGGAGAGGATGAAAGAGCCTTAGATATTTTAAATGATTTGATAGATAATTACAAATCAAATAGTTTAAAAGCACATTATCTGAGAGGTTTAACTTTATTTTCAATGGGTAAAGAAGATGAAGGTTGTATTGACTTAAAATATGCATATGATCAAGGATATATTTCTAATACAAGAATATATCAATTGATCTGTCTTGAGAATTAAATCAAATTATCAATGCCCTGTATGCTAATTAAAAATAGTATAGATGTTATAATTATTATAGCAACTGTATAAAAATGACTTTTAGTTTTTTTAAGAATTAGATGGTGAATATGTTTTTTGTCTGGTAGAAAAGGAGATTTGCCATTCATTATTCTCGTAATAAAAATTCTAACTATGTCTATAATTGGATAAGATAAAATTGATATTACAAATATTATTTTATGTAAATCATAACTAGGCTTTATGATATAACTATTTGAGAGAATATAAATTACATATATACTAATAACACCTCCAAGAAATAGTGATCCTGAGTCACCGAGAAAAACTTTATTTTTCTTTCTAAAATTAAAGTAGTAAAGAGGCAAAAGTATGAAAATCAACAAAATTGATAATAGAAAGAAAGGGGTTGTACTCAAAGAAAAATATTCAAATGCACTTATAAAAAGAATAAAACATGATATAGCTAGACCATCAATACCATCAATAAAATTAATTGCATTTACAATAGCTACAATAATAATAATCGTTAGAATTTGAGAGACAAATCGTCCTAACTCAAAAATTCCCATGAAACCATGTAGATTGTCAATAATTAAGCCATTATCAATTATAATTTTTGCAGCAATGATTTGAAATATAAACTTTAATTTAAAGTCTAGCTGGTATATGTCGTCATATAAACCTACTATTAACAAAAGGGATAATGGAACTAATAGTGAAAAGTCATATATCTTAATACCAAATAGATAAAATATTATGGAAATACCAAATAAAACTGTAAAAATGGATAACCCGCCTGACCTTGTGCATAAACTTTTGTGAGAAGATCGCTCATTAATCTTATCAATAAGATTTTTTTTTATAAAAAAACCATTAACAAAACTTATAGAGATAAAGCTAAGTATAATACTTAGAGGGAGGGCAAAGGATAAACTTTCTATCAAATCAAAAGATATTAACTTCTTATATTAAAAGTAAAAATATTTTAGTTAATAATGTATTTTTAATTATTTTCAAGTACTTTTGTAACTTGAAAACATGTTAGAAGAATTAATTACATCTAAAACTAGGCTTAGGTTGCTTATAAAATTTTTTATATCTCAAGCTAATAAGGGCTACTTAAATGGCCTTGCTTCTGAGATGGGGGAGTCAACTAATTCTATTCGAAAAGAGCTTAATCATTTGTATGGAGCAGGATATTTAAAAAAATATAAAAAGAATAATAAGGTTGAATATAAGGTTAACTCAAACCATCCTTTGTATGAAACGCTTAGAAAGGTTGTGCTAAAACATTTAGGACTTGAGGACTTAGTTGAAACTGTTTTAGAGAGAATGGGAAGTGTAGAAAAGATTTTAATAATTGGTGACTATGCTCAAGGAATTGATTCTGGGACAATTGAAGTAGTATTGATTGGAAAAGCTTTAAATTTTGATTATATATCTCAGCTTGAAACAAAAATTGAAAAAATAATTAAAAGAAAAGTTAGCTTTTTTCTTACATCAAAGTTGCCACTAAAATCTAATAGCATAATGTTATTTGAAAAAAATTAATATGAAATATTTAGAAAAAGAAGAAAGACCGTGGGGTAAATATTTTGTAATTCAAAGTGAAAAGAAATACAAATTAAAGAGAATTGAAGTTAATCCAGGTGAGAGACTAAGTTATCAATTCCATAATAATAGATCTGAAGCCTGGAGTGTTGTTGAAGGTTCTGGTTTAGTAACTTTAAATGATAAAGAATTTATTGTAAAGTATGGTGATACAATTACTATTGATAAATTAACTAAACATCGAATTCATAATAATACAGATAGCCTACTGGTATTTATAGAAGTGCAGATGGGCACATATTTTGGTGAAGATGACATTGTAAGAATACAAGACGATTATAAAAGAGATTAATGAAAAAAAAAGCTATAATAGTTTCAGGTTACTTTAACCCAATACATAAGGGGCATATTGAATATTTTCATAATGCAAAGAAAAAAGGTGACAAACTAATTATTATAGTAAATAATGATTATCAAAGAAATCTTAAAGGCTCAAAACAGTTTATGGATGAAGGGGAAAGGTTACTTATTATAAATGAATTAAAAGTTACAGACTACTCATATATAGCCGTTGATAAAGATAGATCTGTTAGACAAACCATTAAAAAAATTTTTAATGAGCTAGGCGGTGATTATGAACTTTATTTTGCAAATGGAGGAGATCAAAGCAATGAAGAAGTTCCTGAGAAAGAAATATGTGATAAACTTGGTGTATCAATGATAGATGGTCTAGGAGATAAAATTCAATCCTCATCATGGCTTTTGAAAAATTAAATAATGAAAATTAAAAATATTTGTTGTATTGGAGCAGGATATGTTGGAGGCCCAACAATGGCAGTAATTGCCCTAAAATGCCCTGAACTTAATGTTTCAGTTGTAGATTCTAATAAAGATAAAATTAAATCATGGAATGGCGCATTAGATGATCTTCCTGTTTATGAACCTGGTCTTCCTGAGATAATTAAAAAAACAAGAAATAAAAATTTATTTTTTAGAACTGATATACGTAACTGTATTGAAGAATCTGAAATGATTTTTATGGCTGTTAATACTCCTACAAAAAAAACAGGAAAAGGTGCAGGTATGGCAACAGATCTTCGATATGTTAAAAAATGTGCTAAGTTAATTGCTAAATATTCTAAAACTGATAAGATTGTGATTGAGAAGTCAACTTTACCAGTAAGAACTGCGGAAAAAATCAAAGAGATCTTGAGTAAAGAATCGAATAATCTTCATTTTGAAGTATTGTCAAACCCAGAATTTTTAGCCGAAGGGACTGCAATTCAAGATCTTTTTAAATCTGATCGAGTTTTGATTGGATGTGAGCCAACTAAGTCTGGACAAATTGCAGCTGACAAATTAGTTGAGATCTATGAAAAGTGGATACCCCCCACCAAAATTATTAGATCAAATATATGGTCCTCAGAATTATCAAAATTAGCATCAAATGCAATGCTAGCTCAAAGAATATCATCAATTAATAGTCTTTCCGCACTATGTAAAGAAACAGGAGCTGATATAGATGAGGTTTCTCTTTCAGTTGGATTAGATCATAGAATTGGTAGTCACTTTCTCAAAGTCTCACCTGGATTTGGTGGTAGTTGCTTTCAAAAAGATATTCTAAGTCTTGTATATTTATGTAAATATTATGGTTTAGATATAGTAGCAGAATATTGGTACAGTATTATTAGAATTAATAATTATCAAAGAAGTCGAATAGTTGAAATTTTAAAGAACTTTATAAGTCAAGAAAAATTAAAAAAAGAAATATCATTACTTGGGTGGGCTTTTAAAAAAAATACTAATGACTCTAGAGAATCATCTTCAATTTATGTTACTTCTTATCTTCTTAATATGGATTATAAGATAAATATATACGATCCCATGGTGAGTAAAGATAGAATTGAATTAGATCTATTAGATGTTGGAGTCAAAAAACATATAATTAAAAAAAAATTAATTATACACAATTCACTTGACCAAGTCATTAAAAAAAACCTTCCAATCGGTATTATGACTGAATGGGATGAGTTTAAAACTTTGGAAAAAAAGAATAACTTAAAAATATTTGATTTTAGAAATTTTATTGATAGTCAAAAAACCTTTTTTAGATTTTAATATGGAAAAAATTTACTCAAAGATTAAACCAAAAATGCTTTTACATTTAACTACTTCTGTAGATGAAATTCATGATGGAAGAATAGATATAGCCCCAGAAAACGAATTTTTACAATTAGCAATACTAAAAATGAATGAAGGAAAAACTTTTAAACCCCATAAACACTTAGAATATAAAAAAGAAACTGATATAGCTCAAGAGTCTTGGTTTGTATTTAAAGGTAGTGTAAAATGTATTTTCTATGATATTGATGATACTGTAATTAAGGAAGTTATTTTAAATGAGGGAGGAATATCAATGACGTTTAGAGGGGGACATAATTATCAAATATTAAAAAATAACACTCTGGTCTTAGAGTATAAAACAGGTCCTTATTTAGGACAAAATTTAGATAAAACTTTTATATAAAATTTAAAAACATGAAAAAAGCATTTATTACGGGGATTGCAGGTCAGGACGGAAGTTATCTGGCAGAATATCTTTTAAGTCTTGGCTATGAAGTACATGGAGTAGTAAGAAGAAACTCTACACCTGAGCATCAATCTTCAAGACTTAATGAAAACTTAGAAAATTGTTACACATACTATGGAGATCTTTTAGACACATCAGGTTTATTAAGATTATTACAAAAAATTCAACCAGACGAGATATATAACTTAGCAGCACAAAGTCACGTAAGAATTAGTTTTGATATCCCTCAATTCACAGGTATGACCAATGCAATAGGAGTATTAAATTTGCTTGAAACTTACAGACAGGTTTGTCCAAAAGCAAAGTTTTATCAAGCTAGTTCATCTGAAATGTTTGGAAGTTCTGTTGATGAAGATGGATTTCAAAGAGAAACAACTCCTTTGAGACCTGTAAGTCCTTATGGATGTGCAAAAGTCTACGGTTTTAATATAAGTAGAAACTATCGAAATTCTTATGGATTACATATAGTCAACGGAATATTATTTAACCATGAGTCACCAAGGAGAGGAAGCAATTTTGTTACAAACAAAGTTGTGAAAACAGCAGTTGAAATTAAAAAAGGTATTAGAGATAAACTTGAATTAGGTAATATGGACTCGTATAGAGATTGGGGTCACTCCAAAGATTATGTAAAAGCTATGCATATGATAATTAATCATGATAAACCGGATGATTTCGTAGTTGCTACTGGAGTAACAAATTCTGTAAGAGATATGACAAACTATGTTTTTTCAAGACTAGATTTAAATTATGAAGATTATGTTGTTCAAAATCCTAAGTTTTTAAGACCAGAGGAACTAAAATACTTAAGGGGAGACTCTTCTAAGTTAAAGCAAACATTTAATTGGGAGCCTGAATATACATTTGAAAAGCTAATGGATGAAATGATTGATTTTTGGTTAAATCAAATAAATTAAATATGAAGAAGGTTCATTTAGGATGTTGGAAGAGGAACTTCCCTGGTTTTATTAATGTTGATCTATGTGATTTGCCTCACATAGATCACATATCTTCAATTGACTCTCTCCCTTTTTTTGAAAACAATTCGATTGATTATGTATACTGCAGCCATGCATTAGAATACTATAATTATTCCGAAGCTTTAGATGTACTTAAAGAGTGGAGAAGAATTATGAAGGAAGGTGCTGTTTTGAGAGTTTGTGTACCAGACTTTGACTCATTGATAGACGTATATCATCTTACAAAAGATATAGATAAAATTATAGGACCTTTGTATGGTAAAATGTTAGTTAACGACAAAATAATTTATCATAGAACAGTTTATAATTTTAAAAAAATTTCAAGATTGTTATTGTCATGTGGATTTAAACAAATTAAAAAATATGACTGGAGAGATACTGAACATTCAAAGTATGATGATCATTCTCAAGCATATTTTCCTCATATGGATAAGGAAAATGGTATTTTAGTTAGCTTAAATGTTGAATGTGTAAAATAAAATAATGAGTTTTAAAAAGGTAAAAGAATTTGAGAATGCTATAGCTAATTTTTTTGGCGCACCTTATGCAGTTGCTGTAGATTGTTGTACTCATGGATTAGAGTTAAGTTTAAGATACACAAAAGAAAAAAAAATCAAAGTACCACAAAGAACATATATCTCTATACCTTTTTTATCAAATAAGCTTTCTATTGATTTAGAGTGGAAAGATGAAAATTGGAAAAGTTATTATTTCATTTCAGATAAAGTTATTGATGCTGCTGTTTTGTGGAAAAGAGATAGCTATATCAAAGGTACATATATGTGTATTAGCTTTCAATATAGAAAACATTTAAACCTCGGCCGTGGTGGTATGATTCTTTGCTCAAATCAAAAGGCATATAATGATCTAAAAAAAATGTCTTATGATGGAAGGGACCCAAATATTCCATGGAGAGAACAAAACATAAGTTCGATTGGCTATCATTATTATATGACCCCAGAGACTGCTGCTCTAGGTTTAAAAAAACTTCCTGAAGCTATAAAAACTAAACCTAAAAATTGGAAAATAGATGATTGGCCTGATTTAAAAGAAATGAAAATTTTTAAAACTCCTATTAAATAAAAGTAAAATGAATATAAGCTTTAAACTTAACAAATACTCTAAAAACATATATTCTCAATATGGAGAAGATGGAATTATTGAATATATAATTGAAACATCAATTATTCCAATTAATAAGAACTCAATTGAGTTTGGAGCACATGATGGTATATCAAATTCTAACACTTACAATTTATACCTTAATCATTCATTTAAATCCTTGTTAATTGAAACAAACAATGCACACATAGATTCAATAAAATCGAAATATTTAGAAAAAGACAGAGTAAATGTAATGAATGAGCATATTACTCCTAGAGGTAATAATAGTATTAATAATTTAATAAAAAAAAATGGCCTATTTTCAAAAGAAAATGTTGGAGTTTTATCTATCGATATTGATTCGTATGATTATTATATACTGAAATATCTTGAATTTAAGCCACAGATTATTATTATTGAGTTTAATAATTCTTTTCCAAGTCATATAGATTATGTTGACCCTGAAGGTGAAGTTTACCTTAGATGTAGTCCAAAGGCGATTGAGTCTCTTGCTAATAAAAAGGGTTATAAAGTTGTATGTGTAACAGTTACAAATTGTATATTATTGAGAGAGGACTGTTTTGATGCAAATAAACATCCTAATTTGCCAATTGAATATTTAAGAGATTATGAGGGAATGCATAAAAATAATGACCATCTATTTAGTATAATCCATTCACAATCATATACAACGTATCCAATTTCAACAAAACCATTAAATAAATTAGACTCTCTATATTTTAAAGTATCTAGATTTATTATGTCTTTACTTAAACTAAGGAGGGAAAGATTTGTAAGGCCTTCAAAAAATATAAAAAATTCTTTAAAAAAATCAGGATTGTACTTTTAAATGAATCTAAGTTTATCTAAATTTTCTGAATATCAAAAACTCTTCGTTAAAGAAACATCAGCTCAGATTCTGGAGAAACTGATAAGAATTTTTGTAGGATTATATGTAATTAGAGAAATTAGTAGTTATTTTGATGTTGAACTTTTTGGAGTTTTTAATTTTATTGAATCTTATTTTCTAATTTTTGTTGCCCTATCTTTTTTTGGAACAGATAGTATTCTAGTAAGACTTCTTCAAGGAAGTAAAAAATATCAAAAAATCATTGGAAACGGAATAGTAGTTCTAACTGTAACATCTATTTTATTTATTTTATTTTCAATTATTATTAGTCAATTTTTAGTTTCAAAGCAAAGCCTTTCATATACTTTTATTGTTTCAATAGGATTATTGTTTAGTCCACTGATTGTTTTTGAGGCATTTTATATTTCTTTAAATAAAATCAGAGTTACATCATATTTTAAAATTTTTACATTTTTAATAAAGTCTGCACTTATATTATTTTTTATAAACAGAAAATTTGATTTTAATTTTTTTATATATCTAATTATTTTGGAACATGCACTTTCGGGATTTTTAATTTTTCTATTTTTCAAATTTCAAAAATTTAAAATTTCTTTTGAGTTTGATATTAAATTGCTTAAAGAAATTTTAGTTCCATCTTTTTATGTCTTCATTTATAGTATAGGTGCTTTGATTTTTTTAAGAATTGATTTGTTTATGATAGAAAATTATTTAAATGACTTTGAAATGGGAATTTATACTGCTTCATTTAAAATTTTAAGTTTTTTTTACTTTATACCAAATATTATTGCTCAAACATTATATCCAAGGATAATTCAAATATTTAAATCAAATCAAAAAGAATTTGAGCCATTAAAAAAGATGTATAAATTATCGTTTATTTCTGGATTTTTTGTTTTCATCTTATTATTATTACTAGGTGATTATATGATTGATTTTTTATACGGTTCTGAGTTCAATGATAGTAAGTATATTTTAAAAATTCTTTCATTTAACATACTCTTTGTTTCAATTAGTAGTGTTTACTATAAAGTTCTATATTCTTCTATGCTAGAAAAAAGATTATTCTTTAGAGTATTCTTGGCTATCATTTTAAATATAATATTAAATATGGTATTAATTCCAATATATAAATTGGAAGGAGTTGCTTTAGCCACCATAATATCATTATTCTTTTTAGAGTTCATTTATGACTTTTTTGATAAGAAATTAATAGACCTCCACATATTTAAATTAAAATCAATTTTAAAGCTATAAAAATGATGAAAGGAGTATTTATAGTAGATAAACATCTCTTAAAAAACAAAATTTTTGATATGCAATTAAATATTAATAAATACGATGGCCGTTTATATAGATTTATTGCTCTTAAGAAAGAACTTCAAAAAAATAATATAGAACTTTTAACACAAGACTTTTTTTTAAATGAAAATCCAGATTTTTGTATCTATATAGATGATATAGAAAAAAAGAGGTTTAATTTACCTATATCAAAAAAGTTTTTGTTAGTTTTTGAACCTCCAAACATTATACCGCATAATCATAACAAGAATCTTCTTTCAGGGAAATATAGTAAAATATTTACATGGAATGATTCACTAGTTGATTCTGTTAAATTTATAAAGTTTAATTTATCCTTCAACCTAAATGATATTAAGCCTCCAACAAAGAAATCAAGAAAGAAATCTGTCACTATGATATGTGAAAACAAGAAAAGTTATGAGGCAAATGAATTATACTCCGAAAGACTTGAAATAATCAATTGGTATGAACAAAATGACCCTTTAAGCTTTGATCTATATGGGAGGAACTGGAATAAGTTTGTTTTTGGTAGAAGACCATTTACTTTTTTTAATAGATTTAACATAATTGGATTAATGCTAAAAAAATTTGAAAAAAAATATTCAGTTTATAAAGGGTCAATCCAAAAAAAGAAAGATATACTTAAGAATTATAATTTTTCTTTTTGTTATGAAAACAGTACTGAATTAGATGGATATATCTCTGAAAAAATTTTTGATTGTTTTTTTTCTTACACTGTTCCTATTTACAAGGGTGCAAAAAACATAGCTAATTTTATACCTAGAGAAACATTTATAGATGCTAATGATTTTGAAGATATATCTGATATAAACAACTATATAAACTCTATTAGTTTAGAAGAACTTAACAAAAAAAAAATGAATATATACGAATACTTAAATTCTAATAAATCAAAAGATTTTTCAGCAGAGTATAATGCACAAATTATAACAGAGGAGCTAATTAAAAATTTAAAATAAAAAAATGGATATTATTAAATCAAAACAAATTTTTATTTCTGGAGGTCTTGGTTTCATTGGGTATAATCTCATACAATATTTAATTAGAAAAAAATATAACGGGAAAATCATTGTTTATGATAATAACTCTATTAGTAATAATAGAGCTTTAAAGTCATTAAGTATTCTAAATAACGTATCAATCGTAATTGGTGACTTACTTGATTATAAAAAAACCAAATCATCAATGCAAGGATCGGATATTGTAATTCATTTAGCTGCAAATTCTGATATCTCAAAAGGAGTATTTAATCCTTCAATTGATTTTGACAATACTATTGTTGCAACAAAAAATGTATTAATATCTATGCTAGAAAATGAAATTAATCAAATAGTTTTTCCGTCAGGCAGTGGTGTATATGGTGATGTAAATAATATAAATATTCCTGAGGAATATGGACCTTTAATTCCTGTTTCACACTATGGTGCTTCAAAATTATCTGCTGAAGCTTTAATCTCATCTTTTGTTCACATGCATGATTTTACTGCTCTTATTTTTAGATTTGCTAATGTTATTGGCCCTAATCAGACTCATGGAGTAGCATATGATTTTATTAGAAAAATTATAAAAAACAGTGATGAACTTAATGTTTTAGGAAATGGAACCCAGCTTAAATCATATATTCATGTCGATGATATAATCTCTGGTATTTTCATAGCATTAGAAAAATCGTTTGAAAAGTTACAGATCTACAATTTGTCTACTGATGATGCAATTACTGTCAAGGACATTGCAAAATTAGTTGTTTCAAAAATGGGTAATAAAACTAAAATTATTTACGGTAATACAAACTATGGATGGAGAGGAGATGTGCCTAAAATATCTCTTTCTTCAGAAAAAATAAAAAAAATGGGTTGGAACCCTAATTATACAACTAGAGAGGCAATGAAAGTCTCAATAGATTGTATGCTTAATGAAATCGAATATATTAACAAATCATAGAGCTTTATTCAAAATTAGTATCAACTAAACTATATTTAAAATGATTATAACAAGAAGTCCGCTTAGAATATCACTTGGAGGAGGGGGAACAGACCTTCCATCTTATTATGAGAAAAATGAAGGTTTTTTAATTGCTGCAGCAATTGATAAGTATGTGTACACTTTTATTTCTACTCCATTTAAAAAAGGAATATTTTTAAAATACTCTGATATTGAAAAGGTTCAGACAATAGATCAAATAAATCATCCAATCATAAGGGAGTCCCTAAAAGAATTAGGCTTTAATAATAAGTTAACAAATATTGAAATTAGTTCAATTGCCGACTTACCAAGTGGAACAGGCTTAGGTTCCTCAGGAAGTTTCACAACATGTTTACTAAAAGGACTTTTAACTTATTCAAAAAATAATGTAATTTCTGATTATGATTTAGCAGAATTAGCATGTAAGGTCGAGATTGACCGTTTAAAAGATCCAATAGGAAAACAAGATCAGTATATTGCGTCTTATGGAGGGATTTCAGCATTTAGTTTTAAAAAAAATGGAGAAGTAGATGTTAACTCAGTAAATATTTCAAATGACACAATCTTTGATTTAGAAGACAATCTTTTGCTTTTTTTTACTGGAATGTCAAGAAGTGCAGGTTCTATTCTAAAAGATCAAAATACCAAAAGCAAATCAGATGATAAAAAAATGCTAGCAAACTTAGATAATGTTAAAGAAATGGGGTACAAGTCTAGAGAGTTTTTAGAAAAAGGAGAAACTAATAAGTTTGCAGAGTTAATGCATGAACATTGGCTTAATAAAAGAAAAAGATCAAATAATATGACTAATGATAAAATTGACGAATGGTACCAAATAGGTTTACAAAATGGGGCGATTGGAGGAAAACTTGTTGGTGCTGGAGGAGGGGGATTTTTGATGTTCTATGCTAATGATAAACAAAAACTAATACATGCAATGGAGAAACAAGGCTTACATCAAGTTAGATT
>CESM01236472.1_pt1 | contig 12718 bp, 13 predicted proteins | sample 361421 | NCBI WGS metagenome assembly CESM01 (sample SAMEA2622219, study PRJEB7988) | marine metagenome | isolation source: saline water (ENVO:00002010), including | reverse complement strand
GTTCTAAATTATTTGAAGTCTATTTAGATGGAATCATGCGAGCAGGAATCAAAGACGACAGAATAAGAGACAGAACAATTACTGCTTATGTCGACCTAGATCAGTTTTTAGATAATTTAGATATACCCACTAATGAAACAATATATTGGTTTTTGATTGAAAAAGATACCAAAAATATTCTCACTCGAGGATATGGAATTATTGCAGAAGAGGATTTAAATTTAATAAATTCTTTTTAAATATATATTGTTGCAAGGTACACAGCAAATAAAGCAAGTAATAACATTACTCCATTAAAAGCGCCTCTTACGGCTGCGCTAAGCTTTGTTGCATAGCTATGCAAAGCAATCACAATACCAGCTAAAGCTAGAACCGATACTTCGATATACCAGTTAGAAGTAGTACTTTCATTTAAAAAGTAAAGCGTTATTCCAGTGAATAAGGCTAAAAAGTACGATACCCAAGAGACAGAACTAAAGTATCCTCTCAAAGCATCTGTAGTTTTTTTTGTGGGATCAATTTTATAAAGTTGTGGTGCAAAAACTGCCCAAAGAACCATTGATCCAAGCCAAATCGCTAGGCCCAATATATGCAAAAAATTTAGTAGGTTTAACATATTTCAATGATACAAAAGTAAAAAAGATATCTATATTTGACTAATATTAAAATATGGCAAAATTTTATTTTTATTACGCAGCAATGAATGCTGGTAAAAGTACCAATCTTCTTCAGTCTGCACATAACTATGAAGAGCGATACATGAAAACTATTATTTTCACCCCAAAACTTGATGATAGGTATGGTGTTGGCAAAGTTGCTTCAAGAATTGGTTTAGATAGAGAGGCTGAAATTTTTGAAGGAGAAGATGATCTTTATGTGTGGACCGCACACGAGCATCAAAGAGAAAAGTTGTCATGTGTTTTGGTAGATGAAGCACAATTTTTAACACCTAAACAGGTTCTACAGTTAACACTTATTGTTGACAAGCTCAAAATACCAGTTTTATGTTACGGGTTACGAACAGACTTTAGAGGTGAGCCCTTTCCTGGAAGTATATATTTAATGGCTTGGGCTGATGAGCTTGTGGAGTTAAAAACTATTTGCAAATCAGGTAAGAAAGCAACCTTTAATGCAAGATTAGATGAAGAAGGAAATAGAGTTACTGAGGGTGATCAAGTATCCATTGGGTTGAATTATGAAGCTCAAGCAAGAGATATATTTGAATTAGAAAAAGTGTCACCTATAAATTATGAAATTCCAGAAGCTAATTAGAAACTTCTAAAGGCGGCTCGGGACGTGTAGCTAACCAAACGCAAAGAATCACTCCACTTAAACCAAACACTAAATCACCTAGTGTTGAAAATACCAGATAAATTGTAAGAGCAAAACTTGGGATAATGCTTAATATAGCAAATTTTTTTGCTTTCCTTGATAAGCCTCTGTATTTTTGCCAATTTAAAATCATCGGCCCAAATAGTTTGTGACCTTCTATCCAATAAGTAAACCTAGTGGAACATTTAGAAAATGCCCATGCTGCAATTAATATAAAAACTGTCGTAGGCAAACCTGGAATGATAATTCCTATGTATCCCAAAGCAAGTGAAAGAACAGCTACAGTAAAAAAAATAGGTTTATGGATTTTCAAAAATAAATTAGGAAAAAATTTATATAAAATTACAAATAAAAATATACCTATGCCGATGTAAGTAAATGTTTGGAATGGTATATTTTCTAAAAAATTCTTAATCATTATAAATAGACTTAACTCGCAACAAATATACGATCAGCTACATATTGGTCCAATCCAAAATGACGTTTATTTTGAATTTTTACGGTTATAGAGTATTCACTAGAATCTGAAACAATTATTTCAGTTCCTGGGACTATATTGTGTTTTTGAAGAAATTCAATAATTTTACAATCTTTTTTAAGGTCTTCTGTAATCTTCTCAATTGAGTAGGGCCTATTGATTTTTGCATCAGCAAGACTATGCATATCTTTTTTTGAATATAAAGAGTATGGAATTGGATTTCCAAATGGACCAGTTGTAGGATTTTTTAAAAGCTTTAACATGGCATCTTCTGTGCATGTACTTAGGACATTTTCCCATTTTTGACTTTCCTCATATACCTTGTCCCAAGGAAGATTAAGTATTTCTGATAAAAATCTCTCAGTAATTCTGTGGCGACGAGAAATAGTTTTTGCTAAAAACATACCTTTATCTGTTAGTTCCAGTTCATCTTGTATTTTAATTAAACCACTATTTTGCATCCGACCAGTAACTTGTGAAACATTAGCACGACTTACATCAAGCCATTCTGCAACTCTTGTTTGCTTCACCTCGATTCCTACTTCTTGAAGGTGAAAAATTGCTTCTGCATGGGCATAAAAAGAATTAGGAAATTTGTCTATTTCATCTTGGTTAAGAAGTTTTTTACTTAAGTTATTAATTTCCATAACATAATGTTAACAGGTGTTAACATTTAACTCCAATTTTACTATATTACTGGACAGCCAACTACTGCGGTTAAAGCAATAAATAAAACCCAAACTAAAGGTTCGAATTTACGAACAATTTGAGGATTTTTGTCTAATAAGTTTTTTTCCATCACGAAGTCTTTATATAAGTTTTTAAAAATTTAGGTGTTAATTTTCCACCATTACGAACTATCCACATAAAGAAGAACATTAAGTATGCAAAAGGACACATCATTTGTCTATTATACCTTATTTGTAGAAATTAAATAAATCATTTGACTTCAGCTTTAATCCTTGTGCCAACGTGGATTTTATTATCTCGAATTTCAATTTCAAAAGTTTCTACAGGTTTTTTAACAAGTCCATCAACTGCCTCTCCAGTGCATATATCGAACTTCCCATAATGCCAAGGACATACAACTGTGCATTCTTCAAAATCTATATCACCTTCAGTTAAAGGTCCTCTTGCGTGAGTACATCTGTTGTTTATCGCATAAATTTTTCCATCTATATTAAATACTCCGACTTGTTTACCTTCTAAATAAACTACTTTAGTTTTACCAGGCAAAAGCTCTTCAAGAGAACATACCTCCATCCAAACTTCTCTTTCAGTTCCAGGTAGTATTTCTTCGGCAATTTTAGGACCACCAAGAGAATCTAGAACTTCATCTAGCCTCAAATTCATGCATGAAAACAGGGGTGTGTCTTGAAGGGTATACATGCTAACGTTAGTTTCTCTCAAATCCTGAACGGTATCTAAAAAATCGCTAGGTTCGTCTGTTTCGAAAGCTACTACAAACTCGTAATCATCAAGACCAAAAGAATAAGTAGTATTCAACTTCACAGATGGATACTTTCTACCAACTTCAATATGTTCATCCATCAAATTTTGTCTTGCTGATTGTGACAACTGATACCAATCGCGTGTTTTAATGAATGGGTATACAAAAAGCCATTTTGATTCAGAGGGGTCTATAACTAATCTTTCTTCATCGGATTCTTCAACTCCATCAATTCTAATCTCATAAATTGACCGCTTTGTTTGTGAGAGATATGAGTAATCTAGTTTTAGATAAGCCCCCATTGAAGTATTCATAATGGAAGATGCTAATTCTTGAAAAATTTCAGGTTTTTCGGCAATTTGCCATAGAAGAAACTCAGTATCAGCTCTTGTTCCCATGGTGCTGTACGGTCGAAGCAGCATCCTTCTGTTGAAACTTTTTATAGTATCTAAAAGTTCTAATTTTTGATTTGCCTGTTCAATATCTGGCAATCGTCTCCATGAAGGATCTATGCTATAAAAAGCAAACCTTACATATTGTCTTTTTGTAAGCTTAGAAGCCCTATCTTCATTGGTGTTTTTATCTTTTGGTTTCAAAATACTCCATGTTCGATATTATAATTTTTTATTTTTCTAAACCGAAATCTATTTATAGATTAGCTTTTACCTAATTTATTAAAAACAAAATTTATAGCTTCCAATGTGTCTTTAATATCTGTTTTTGAATGAGAAGATGACATAAAGTTAGCCTCAAATTGACTAGGCGGTAAATAAATGCCTTTATCAATCATTTCTTTATGAAACTTTCCAAATAATTCAATATCAGCATACTGTTTGGCACTTTCATAATTTTTAATCTGATCAGTAGCTGACTTCAAAAAATAAAAACCAAACATTGTTCCCATGTAGTTAACTTGTATTGGTATATTGTGTTCTCTTGCAATTATTTCAATACCTTCAACAAGTGTTTTTACGTTTTTTTCAGTTTTTTCAAAAACATTATCTTTACTCCAGGATTCAAGAGTTTGATACCCAGCAGTCATTGCAAGAGGGTTTCCACTTAATGTTCCTGCCTGATACATCTCCCCACTTGGTGATACTTCTTTCATTATTTCTTTTTTGCCTCCATATGCTCCTACAGGTAAGCCTCCACCAATAACTTTTCCCAAACATGTTATGTCAGGAGAGATATTCCATAATTTTTGAGCTCCTCCTGGAGAAGCTCTGAAACCTGTCATGACTTCGTCAAATATAAGAAGTGAATCATTTTTGCTACAAAGTTCTTCTAATTGCTTTAAAAAGTTTTCTTCCGGTAAGACAAATCCCATGTTTGCAGCAATAGGTTCAATAATAACTCCGGCTATTTCATCAGGATAATCTTTAAATAGCTTATCAACTGATTCTATGTCATTGTATTGAGCAACCAAAGAATCTGAGATTGTTTTTTCTGGCACACCAGGAGAGTTGGGTAAATTCAATGTTGCGACTCCGCTTCCTGCCTCCAGCAGAAACATATCTGCATGTCCGTGGTAATTTCCAGCAAATTTTATAATCTTAGTCTTTTTTGTATATGCTCTTGCCAGCCTTAAGGCACTCATGCAAGCCTCTGTTCCACTATTAACAAAACGAATCATCTGAATACTATCTATTTTACTAATAATAAACTTCGCTAACTTATTCTCAATCTCAGTGGGAGCTCCATAACTTGTACCCTGAGTAATAACTTTGTGTAAAGAACTCACTACATCTGGATGACTATGACCTAATACAAGCGGTCCCCAACTCAATACATAATCAATATATTTATTATCATCAACGTCAAAAAGATATGGCCCAAATCCCTTTTTCATAACTATTGGGTCGCCATCAACGCTCTTGAATGCTCTAACGGGACTGTTCACCCCTCCAGGAAGAAGATTTAATGCTTCTTTAAAAATATTTTGTGAATTTTTATAACTTTTCATTTTTTTTTATGTCCGCCTCAATTTCATCTACAGCTCTCTTAGCTGAGTTAATAGTGTCTGGCATTCCTATACCATGATAAGCATTACCTGAAAGTTTAATGTTTGATGATAGATTCTTTTCAATTTTCGCTATTAGAGATTTGTGATTCAGCCCGTACTGAGGGTAAGAATTTATCCATTTTTTGGAATAAGAATTTAATGGGAAACCTTCAATCTTTAAAATTTCTCTGACATCTTTTAAAACTATTTGAGATATCAAGTCATCATTCTGTTTTAAAACTTCTCTGGTGTTTGGACCACCAAAAAATGCCCGTATCAAAACCTTTCCTTTGACAACCCTATCGTCCCATTTGTAACTTGAAAATTGAATGCCATCTATATTTTTATTACTAACTCCAGGTACTACAACACCGTGTGCGTCAATATTATCAGGAATATCTTTTTTATTAAAAACAAACGAAACACATCCTACACTTTCATATTTAATCTGGCCCAATAAATTTGAAATGTCATCATTTATATTTTCTAATAATTTTGAACTTATGTTTGCTTGTGTTGCCAATATTAAATATTGATAATTAAGTTCAGCCCCATCTTTGAGTTTAACTGTATTGTTTTCAAGGATTTCAGTTACTTCAGAATCTAAAAGAAGATTCCCATTTAGGCGTTTAGCTAATGTATTAATGAGGGAACCCATGCCTTCCTTTAAAGACACAAACCCTTTCTCATAAGGTTGTTGATTTTTTTGCATCTTATTAGTTTTATGCATTCCTCTAATTAAACTTCTATGATCTTTTTCTAATTTTTTAAACTGTGGGAATGTTGACAGAATGCTTTGTGAAGACATCTGTGAATTGTAAACACCACCAAGTATTGGTTCAGCAATATTGTCTAATGCTTCTTTACCAAATCTTCTCGTAACAAAATTTTCTACAGACTCATCAATATCGATATTTTTTTTTGGTAAAACTATATCTAACAGCAATCTTAATTTACCCCTTGTAGACATTATTGAAGAAAAAAGGAAAGGAAAGATTTTGGTCGGTACGAGCAACCTGAGACCTTGTGGAAGTGGAATCAATTTATTTTTTAGAAATATATATATTCTTTCCTGAGTTTTATTTACAAATATTACTTTGTCGTCAATTCCCAAATCTTTTACTAAATTCATTGCCCAAGGTTTTCTTGTAATAAAGGAATCTGGACCGAATTCTATGATATTTCCATCTACATGAAAAGACTCGATTAATCCACCAAATCTATTTGATGACTCTATAAGTGTGTACGGTATATTTTTTTTTTGAAGATACCAGGCTGAAGTAAGTCCTGCTAGACCACCTCCAATAATTAATACCTCTGATTCATTTTTGGAATATTGTGACATTACTAATTTTTATCTGTATATTCATGCACAAAATCTACTAATCTCTTGACATTCTCAACGGGTGTTTTCTGCAAGACTCCATGACCTAAATTGAATATAAATCCTTCTCTGCCTTTCATTGAATCAAGAATTGTCTTAGTTTTTAATTCTATTTCCTCCCAAGGGGAAAATAGCGTGGCAGGATCTAAATTACCCTGAATTGATGTATCATCACCTAATATTTGTGAGGCTTTTGCTATGTCTATTCGCCAATCAACTCCTATTACATCTCCTCCTGCGTCTTTTATATCTTGCAGCATTCCATTTGTATTTGTTCCAAAGTGAATTAAAGGAATATTTGCTGTTTTTGCTATATCCAGAGTCATTTTGCTATAGGGTTTTACGAATTCTCTGTAATCATCAGGGGATAATTCACCTACCCAACTGTCAAACATCTGTAAAGCTTGTGCCCCTGCTTCAGCTTGTGAAAGAAGATAGTTTCCAGAAAATTGGGCTAATTTTTCCATTAATCTGTGCCAAGATTCTTTATCGCTGTGCATCATACCCTTCAGATTTAATCTATTTTTACTTGCACCGCCTTCCACCGCATAACTGGCCAAAGTAAACGGTGCGCCACTAAATCCAATAAGTGGAATATTTTTTTGATCTAATTCTTTTCTTACAAGTTTTATTGCATCAAGTGTGAAACCTAATGACTCATCGGGAGAGGGTTGTAGTAATGCTTCAACGTCTGATTTATTTCTGATTGGATTATGAATTATTGGTCCCTCACCATTAACGAACTCTAGCTCAAGACCCATTGCTTCAAGCGGAGGTAATATGTCAGCAAAAATAATTGCTGCATCTAAATCAAATGCATTTATAGGCTGCATTGTAACCTCAGCAGCTAATTCTGGTGTTTTTATAATATCTAAAATTCCATAATTCTTACGAAGATCTCGGTATTCGGACATGTATCTGCCCGCTTGCCTCATAAGCCAAACAGGAACTTTGTCGACCTCTTGACCTTTCGCAGCATTTATAAACCTTGGTTGGTTGGTTTCATTTTTCATTGGTTAAATTTCTCCATTTTGTTTTAGCATATTAGAAATTTCTTTTGCAAAGTAAGTAATTATCAAATCTGCACCAGACCTTTTAATACTTAATAAACTTTCTAAAATCGCTTGGTTTAAATCAATCAAATTATTTGATGCAGCATTATGTATCATGCTGTACTCCCCACTTACTTGATATGCGCATATGGGTAATTCAAAGTTGTCTCTTAGCTCTCTAATTACATCTTGATAAAACATTGCTGGCTTGACCATGATGATATCTACACCATTTTCGTAATCTTCTTTAACTTTCTTAATTGCCTCTCTTCGATTAGAGAAATCCATTTGATATTGGCTTCTATCACCAAAAGATGGGGAGCTTTCAGCAGCATCTCTAAATGGTTCATATAAAGAACTTTTATACTTTACTGAGTAGTTCATTATTGCAACTTTTTCAAATCCATTAGTATCCAGGTGCGTTCTCAATGAGCGGACTGTTCCATCAATCATCCCTGATGGAGCTATGATGTCTGCTCCAGCATTTGCATGAATTAAAGCAGCATCATTTAGAACTTTTAAGGTTTCTTGATTTAAGAGATAACCTTCTTCAAGATTAGGTTGATAAAACTCAGCTTCAGGAAGATTGATAACACCACAATGACCATGGTCGGTGTACTCACAAAAACAAAGATCACTTATAACAATAATCTCTGGAAACTTATTTTTTATAATCCTTATAGCACTTGGAACAATTCCATTATCACTAAAGTTGTCAGATCCTAAAAAGTCTTTTTTTTCCGGAATACCGAATAAAATTACAGAAGAAATACCGAGTTGTTTTAGCTCGAATATCTCATCTTCTAATTTATCTATTGATATTTGATACTGATTTGGCATTGATTGAATAGGAATTTTTTTATTTTCTCCAAAGCATACAAATATTGGAGCAATAAAGTTATCAACATTTAATGTTGTCTCCTTGAAAATTTTCCTGATTTCAGGATTGAGCCTTAATCTCCTTGAGGTTATAGTTTTTTTTGGATTTAGATATTCTTCCTCTTTACTCACTAGATTCCTCGATAAAATAATTTTTTAATAAATTAACAGTATCAATTAGTGTAGATTTATCTGGCTTAAAGACAAAATTAAACCCTTCTTTTAATGCTTCATTATATGCCGTTTCACCCATACAAAAAACTGGTGTGTTGTTTGGCTTTTCAGGATAGGTCCTTTTTAAAAAGTTAGTCACAGTGCTGCCGCTTGTAAAAATAACTGCATCAATTGTATTCTCTTTCAACATTTGCGGAACGTCCTCACCTCCAGAACCAGTTTTAATATCGTAGGCAATTATTTTTTTTAAGTAGATGCCCTTTTCTGATAACTTTTCTACTATTTCATTATCTGCGACTTTAGACTGAGGGACTAATACTCTTTCGTGCTTTAATATAGGAAGCTCTTCTATAAAATTTTTTACTCCGGATTTCATAGGTGTAAAAACTTTCTTGATTTCGAATGTATTTATTAACATTTTGTTTGTTTCGGGTCCAACTGCACCGACTTTTATTTTCGACCAATTTATGTCTATTTTATTTTCTAAAATTATTTCATTTAATACCTGTATGGTATTTCTACTAGTAAATAAAATCCATTCATAACAATCTAGTTTTGTAAGTTCTGCAAGTAAATTTTTTTTATAATTTGTAGAATCGACCTCTATACAAGGATATTCTATTGGATTCATCCCAAGTTCAGTTATAATTTCTGAAATATCTGAAATTTGACTTTTGCTTCGGGTAATAACTATATTTTTCATTTTAAATTTTTTCCATTATATTTTTTGCACCATTCGATAATGCATTCATCGCTAATGATTTACCTAGTTCTTCAGCAAACTCTACTCTTCCTGTTTGAGGTATTTCTAAAGAGGTGTTTTCCACTTGTACAACTTCTTTGCCGTCTAAAGACACAACCCTTCCAGTGATTATTAAGTGCTCATTTACTTTTTTACAATACGCCCCTACAGGTAAAGAGCAACCACCACCTAGATATTCTAGAAAACTTCTTTCCGCTGTTGTAGTCATCAATGTAGTCTCATCAGTTAATTTATCAAAAATTTCCTTGTTATCCTGGTGACACTGTACGGCAATAGCACCTTGTCCTGGGGCCGGAACAATCTGTTCAGTGGAAAATATTTCATCTACATATTTCATTAGATTTAACCGTTCCACACCAGCTTTAGCCAGAATAATTGCATCATAATGGTTAGATTTATCGAGTACTTTTTGAATTCGGGTTTGTACATTCCCACGAATATCTAAAACCTCTAAATTGTTGTTTATAGATTTAAGTTGAGAAGACCTTCTGAGACTTGAAGTTCCAATTTTTGCATTTTTATCGAGCTCACTAAAAGAATTTCTATTTTTTGTAATTAAAACATCTTCCACAGATGCTCTTTTAAGAATTGATCCAAGAATTAAATTAGGCGTATTTTCTGTTGGTAGGTCTTTTAAACTATGGACGGCACAGTCAATATCTTTGCTAATCAATTCTTTTTCTAACTCTTCTGTAAAAAGTCCTTTGCCACCAATTTCTGGTAACGGTTGATTTAAATTTTCATCACCTTTTGTGGATATTTCTACAATTTCAATATTTGCACTCGGATAAATTGCCTTTAATGATTTTGCAACTAAGTTAGATTGCCAAAGAGAAAGCTTACTTTTACGACTGCCAATGCGAATTCTCTGCAATTAGACTTCCTTTATTTGTTAGGTTACTTTTTCTTTCTCCTGATGTGCGATTTCATGATTTAGTCGCTTGCAAATCTCTTCCGCATAAGGCTCTGTTTGAAGCTCCATATGAGTTGATGAAATTTTTTGAGTTGGTTCATGTAAGACCTCATTGATAATTTTAAAAGCAATATTTTTGCTTGTTTCTCCTTTTAAGAATCCTTCGAATTTTTCTTCAACTAAAGACTGAACCTCTGATCTAAACTTAGTTATATATGGAGCTCTTTCTCTTTGCTTGATCCAATTTTCAAATTTATTGACTTCTTGATTTATGATTTTATTGACTTCAGGAATACACGCCTCTCTAGCGGCAAAGTTATTGCTTACAATTATTTCAAGCGAATCCAGATCGTACAAAGAAACATCTTTTATAGTTGCAACTTCAGCTTTAACATTTCTTGGTAAGCCTAGATCAATTATGAATTTTGCTTTTTTAGTGTTTTTAAAATATTCTTTTGTAAATAAAGCTTTTTCAATTGACATTGCTGTAAATATGACGTCTGCATTTTCAATTTTATCTTTTAATTCTGGCCACTTAGATGCTGCAACCCCATACTTATCTCCAATTTCTAAAGCATTCTTATGAGTCCTGTTTATAATTTTCAGATTTGTTAGTTCCAACTTATGAAGTGCGTAAAGACTCTGCTCTGCCATTTCACCTGCTCCAATTACCAGTACATTAGGATCTTTAAGATTTACAACTTCAAGCATTAGCTGAACTGCTGCATGACTCAAACTTGTAGTATTTTGGCTAATTTCAGTTTCAGTCCTGGCTCTTTTACCTGCTCTTAGTGATGATTCAAATAAACGATGAATTTGCGTACCTGAAGTTTTAGCCTTGATAGCTATTTCGAGAGCCGTTTGCACTTGACCCAAAATTTGGTCTTCTCCAACAATCATAGAATCTAGTCCTGATGCAACTTTCATAAGATGCTCATAGGCTTTTTCGTCATCATTTGAATATAGAATTTTCGAAATATATCTTATTTTTGAGAGACTATTTGAGTTAACTAAAAAATGGTCAGTTAAAAATTTTACTATTTCAACTTTTGCATTTACAGTATTATTAACTTTGGCATAAATCTCGAAACGATTACATGTTGATAAAATTGCTATTTCTTCAATATATTTTGATTCTTTTTTTATTTTATTGAGGATAGCTGGAAGAGATTCTGCATTAGTGTAAAATTTTTCTCTTAATCCTATGGGAACTGTCTTGTGACTAAGTCCTGTAGATATTATTGACATTTTTTCATACTCCAGTTACTACTTTACAGCAATCAACAGGGCAAATATCATGATTAGGACCTCTTTCCCCCATAGTTTTTCTTTCTGGATTTTCTGTCATCCTCTCTCTGATGAGCTCTATAATCATCTCAACAAACGGTTTGGAGATTCCAACAGTTGGAACTCTCTCCATCTTCATGCCAAGCTCTTCAGCTTTTTCAACAGCTTCAGTGTCCAAATCATAGAGAACTTCCATGTGATCACTTATAAAACCAATCGGCACAATCAAGAGATCTTTAGTTCCTTCTTCTGAAATTTGCTCCATATAATCAATAATATCTGGTTCAAGCCAAGGTATTTTGGGTGACCCACTACGACTTTGATAAACCATGTCATAGTTTGAGTGATTTAATTCATTTGAAATTATTTTACAAGTTTCATTAAGTTGAACTTCATAATCACTATTTTCTGCCTGAGAGTTTGGTATGCTGTGAGCTGTAAAGGCAATTTTTACCTTACCTCGATTTTCAACTTCCCATTTAGTCAGCGACTCTTTTATGCCCAAAATTGTTGAATCTATAAATCCAGGGTGATTATAAAAAACACGAATCTTATCTACTTCAGGAGCACCTGGACCAACTTTTTCTTGAGCCTTTACAATATCTTCTCTATATTGTCGACAACCACTGTAACAACTGTACCCACTAGTGACGAAAGCTACTGCTCTTTTAACTCCGTCATCTTTCATTTTCTGCATAGTATCTGTGATATATGGATCCCAGTTCCTATTTCCAAAATATACAGGTAAATTAATATTTTGTTTTTCTAATTCTTTTTCGATTTCAGTAATTAAAGCCAAATTTTGATCATTGATTGGGCTTTTCCCTCCAAAATGATAATAATGTTCTCCGACCTCAGCCAAGCGTTCTTTAGGAATCCCTCTTCCTTCAGTTACATTTTCTAAAAAGGGTATTACATCTTCATTTTTTTCCGGACCACCAAAACTCATAAACAAAATGGCATCATAATTTCTTTGATTGTTATCAAATTTAGGAGAATTTACA
>CESM01099143.1_pt1 | contig 12722 bp, 8 predicted proteins | sample 361421 | NCBI WGS metagenome assembly CESM01 (sample SAMEA2622219, study PRJEB7988) | marine metagenome | isolation source: saline water (ENVO:00002010), including | reverse complement strand
GTGTCTAAAATCTGTAGAACTAAATATTTCTGTAGAATTGTGTAAGATTTTTTAATTTTTCTGTGATACCAATATATTCTTGTTCTAATCTTTGTAGTGTTCTTCTGTTTGTATCTCTAACACCTGCTTGTTGTCTGATACCATCAACGACAATATCATCTAATGGTCCAGTTAGTTTCCAATCAAGTTCAAATCCAACATATAAATTGTCATCTACCTTTGAACCAAGTAAACCGAATGTTTCTTCATTTACCTCTGCTACACTTTTAGAACCTTTTGTCTTTATGAAATATCTTGTATAAACTCCGTTTACATAATCTTCGTTTGTAGGTAAAATTGTATTATCAACCACTTGCCCATTTTTTTCAGATACATCAATACCACCAGTAATTTTGAGTAAGTCTTGATAAAGAGTTGCTTTTTTAGTTTTAAGTTCTTTAGATTTTCCAGTAATAAATTTTGACAATGTATGATAAGTACCATCCGCTTTTACATTATAAGACCCTATATATTCAACATTATCTAAAAATAACTCACCTTTTGAAAATAAATTTTCTTTAACTAAATTTTTAGGTTCCATTAAATGTCTCCTACTTTGTAATTAGATGGTACATATAATAGATTTAATTTTGTAAACCAATCAGTTCCTTCTACTGAATGTGTTATTCCAGTTACTTTAAAAAATCCATCATCATACAATGGTGGTAAATAAGATAAGTAAAATGAGTCATACATTTTTACACCTGCAATACCATCAAGTGTTACTTCAACTTGTAACGGAAGTACTGGAACATTGAATGGTGGTTTGATTATTTTTTTCTGATTTAATTCAGATGATGTTAGTATTTTTTTAAGTTTTGTGTTTAAAACTCGTCTTATTGAGTTTGAATCAAAACTGACATCTCCACCTTTTGATGGGACTAAAGTTGTGTATGTTCTCGCTGCACTTTGAAGATACTCATCTAAGTATGTTTTTGCTTTTGCTGAGTTTTCATCCATTGCCTTTTTTAAACTTTCTATTGTATCATTTAAGTCTTTTGGAACATCTTGTTGATTAGCCACAAGTCCGTTTCTTTCTTGTAGTTTGTCTTGTAATTCTTTATGAAAATTTTCTGGTTGTCCCTTATTTGCATTCCAAAAAAAGTGGTTTGAAATATCTCCATCCAAATCCATACTATAATTAAGTTCCCTGACAATTGAATCTTGTCCAAAATTATTCAATGGAAATATATTTTCGTATATTCTGAAAACTCCGTTTTTTCCAGATGTCCCATTTATACTAAAATCAATCTCACGATAATTTTCTTTTGCAGTATCAAGTTCAGTTTTAGTGTAAACTTTCTGATTTATCTCTGCATCCATTACCATTAATTCACCATCTGACCCAATTTCACTTCTAAACTGAACAACACCACCTAATGCATTAGAAACATCAGTAAATATTTCATCTACTATTGTTTGTAATCCCTGCCACAATTCAACATCATCTTGGTTCTGTATAAGTTTATTATAGAAATACTCTGCATTAATTAGTATATTTCTGATATATCCTTTTGTAGAATCCTCTCTAAAAAACTTATACTCTTCACTAAGTTCATGCATTTGAAATGGTACTTTTGGGTCTACAATCCCATTTGTGGGTATGGTATCTGTTATAATACAAACTCCTGGGTCTATAGAAAATAATAATTCAGGTGCATCAACTACAGTAGATATCATTTTGTTTTTGATATCATCTCTATCAGTAGTTTTCAGTCTCGCCATCGTTTGTGGTGCTATTCCAGGTATGTCTTCATCGTAATATGCTTTGGCTGAAACTTTAGGTAAGGTTAATGTTCTTATGTAATTCTCGTGAGTTCCTGCCACATCTGTTACAACTTCTTTTTTTTCAAGGTCATCTGTAAATACTTTTTGACCAATAAGTGCTGGTTGTTGATTTGGAGAACCTTCTGGAAGAGGTTCTTCTACCTCTTTAATTACTTCTTTCAATGGAACGAAAAATACTTTTTTTGGTGGTCGGTATTGAGAATATCTCTGTAAAACTACTTCTACACCCCCATCTTCTTTTTTTATATGAACTCCGTTGTTTAAAATCCATTCACAAACTGCCCAAGGAATATATGACTGGTCAACTTTTCTATTACCCTTTCCCTTATCGTTTTTTATTGCAAATGCTAATTGTTTTGTTCCATTTACTGATATTGGAAAATCTAAATTAGTTTCACCAAGGCCTTTCGTAAAAAATTCACGACATTCGTTTGCCGTTAGTGTTTTATCACTATTTTCTTCTTCTATTATTTTTACTATTTTCTGTGATTGTTCTGCAGTTACTCTTTCAAAACCTGGTAATGGTTCTCTATCTGCTACTGCTTGTCTTTCTGTACCACCAGGAGTTTCTGTTGTTGGTTGACCACTAATATCTTCAGCATCATCTTCGTCATTTCTTTCATAAACCATTAGTTCTACAAACTCAGACTCCATTTCTTGACCTATCGTGTACAAAGACTCTTGTGTAGGAAGTATGAAACTATAATCTATCTGACTACTATATCCTCTTAGTTTTTCTATAAATTGAGAATATTTTTCATATGTAATGTCTTCTTTTTTTTCATTTGTAGGTGGTTCTGGTTTACTCAATAATTCACGAACTGCAGACTTTCTTGTTGTATCGTCTTGAAATGAATATGATTTTAAACTACCTTCTGTAATGAATGTTGTGGTTACATCAAAGGAAGAGTCATCACCACTAAAATTTATATCAAACGATTGTACTCTTCCTACTTTTGCATATATAGTTCCTTGTGAAAACACTGCTACTTCACTTTCTATAGATGCCGTTCCAGTTTCAAGAATACTTTTATCTGTTTCTGGATTAATTAAGTTTACAAGTTTTCTTCTATCTGAATCATCTCCACCAACACTTCCATACCCAAACATAACTAAAAACTGATTTCCAATACCCATGTATTGTTTTGACATTTTGTTTAGTTGTAATTTAGTGAAACACTTAAAGTTTATTGTTATTTCAGATACCAGTCCATCTCCAAGAGTATTTACACTAATACTTCTTAATCCAGGTTTTGGTCTTAGATTAGCACCAGACCCATATTCAGATAGAAATTCACTTTGTCCTATATCGTAATTGTGAGTAAAATTATTTGTTGGTGCCTTCCATTCGGAATTTTTTCCAGTTTCATTTTCAAATAAACTCATCGCCGTTCCAAGTAAAGTAGTTTCTCCACTAAACTCTTCAATACTTCTCACTACAGCCCACACTGGTTTATTTGTTTGATAGTCTCCTAAACCTATGGTCTGATAATCTCCTACTGGTTCACCTGGTTGTGGTGTTCTCGTATATCTATTTCCAAACTGCCTTCTCTGTAATTCTATTTGTACGAAATTTTCAACTCTATTGGTAAGTGCAGCTTGTAGTAAGTCTTCTTGGTTATCTGCCATTTTAGTAACCTTCTCTTGGTATTCTCAATTGTAATCCTGGTTTTAAGTCATAACTTAATACTTCCAAATTATTTGCTTCTGATATTATCCACCATGACCTTACATCACCAAAGTATCTTTGTGCTAATAAATCAAGTCTGTCACCAGCTATTGTTACATGATATATATCTGTTGTTCTCAATGGAAATTCAGGATAATCGGTTCTTCCAACATATTGTCTTCCGTTCTTATCACTAAAAGTTTTAGATTTATTATATCTTGACATTATTTATCTCTATTATACCTGGTTGCTAACATCGGTTACTTCATCTACTTGGTCTTCACTGGTCATTATGTCTTGAAGAGTGGTTGGTTCTCCCTCTGGTAGAGCGATTTTGTTTTGTTTTAAATATTTTTTGTGAGACTCATCAAACCCCTTTAGTGCTGGTACATTTTGATAAATGTCTTTCAACCAACTTAACCCAGGTGTTCCAACTAATTCATGAGTACTTCCCCCTTCAGTTGAAGCTGAAGCACCAACTTTACCAAAATGTTTACCATAACTATCTGGAATTTGTTGTGGTATTATCTGAAATCCCATGTTAATATCAACCATTTGTGGTAACTCTCCTATTACATTTTTACCACCATCATCAACGATTGTGTCCCAAGGATAGTCTGGTGGTATTGAAATATTAAAATCTTTTATGTATCCAGTTTGTTCTGTTAGATAATCACCTATAGTCATTTTACATATTGGAGAAGACATTCCAGGATTGTTCTGATAGTATGTTCCCTCGTCAAATACACTTGTGTCTACATAACTACCATAATTCAATCCTACTAAATAATTTATTTTTTCCCACATTGGTATCATTTCTCTTCTTGAAAATGCCGCTACTTTCATAGAAAATGAGACACTTCTTGATGTTCCTTTGTAAACATAAACATCATCTGGTCTTCCAATATATCTGTAGTTATTCCATTCTGGAGAAACACTATCTTGTATATTAGTTAAGAATGCTCTAAATATAAGTGTTTTCCTATTTCTAATATCTCTGAAGTAAAATTTTATTAAGTCTTTGTCGTTACCATAATCTTCTCCGTAACCTTTTATACTGATTCTATCACGACCTTGTCTCGCTCTTGTAGAATCTGTTTTTAACATACCACCACCATACAATCCTTGTGCTTTAGCTGCTTTGGATAATGCTCTGTGAACTGGATATTTTGGTTGACCATATCTGGTAGTTAGTGTTCTTTTTATTGCAGGTGTTGAAGTTATTACACTTGCACGAAGAGGATTGCCTCCCTCAAGTATAGATGGATTAGAGTCTGGATGCATTTTATCTACTCGGTTCTCATACTTAGCAAAAGAACCTTTACTATTACCAAAAACAGAATCTACTACTAATGAAGCTATATTACTTGAAACAGATGAACCTCTTATTCCAAACTGACCAAGTGTTCCAGCAGTAAATCTTGTTAGTAGGTTACTGTAAATACTATTATCTGATGGATTGAATATTGCCATTACTGCGTCTTTAGCAACACCAATTACTCCTGCTGGACTTAATGTTCTTTTAAGAGTTCTTTCTAAATCTTTTACTATTCTACCTACAAATCGGAAACCTCCACTTTCTCTAACAAATATATCTGGTGTTAGTCCGGTTCCAATTCCTTCATCTACTTTTTTATCTATCAATCCATATGAACCAAACATACTTCCAAAACCAGAACTATCAGAAACTCCATCTGAATAACCAAAAGGAGCGTTTGGATAGTCAAGTGAACTTGCGTCCATATTTGAAAGGTCTCTAAAATCAGTTCCGTTTCCATCGTCAAATATACTCTTTAAGGTAGTTGCTCCACTTCTTATACTTGAATCATTTGCATCTCTTACAATCTTACCCTCTACTGCAAGGTCATCACTTCCGTCTGATAAGTATTTTAGTATACTTCCCTGGTCTGATGCTAATAGTTTGAAATCTCCTCCTCCTTCAAAACCACTATTAGTTTCAAATGGACCAGAACTTATACTCTCTTTTGGTTTTGGTATTGAAAGTGATGGTATTGCAGAATACCCAATACTTAAATCACTAAACTGACCATCGTAGTTAATTCCACTTAGTTTAAGGTCTTTTCCTTCATTCACTAAATTTGTAAACTGAGAAGCGTTTCCGTCTACAATGGAATAAATTCCTTTTGTATATCCAGTAACATTATCTCCAACACCATTAGTGGTAGTACCATAATTAAATCCATCAACATTCCAAGAACTCATATTTAATTTTAACTCATCATAAGTGAATGGGTCTTGTCCTCTTTCTCCCATTCCTGCTACTTTTCCTAATTGAAATTTTCCTAAACTATAAACACTAAAAACCTCATCTGTTCCTATTGGGTCTCCCTCGTCATCAAATACATCTACTATAGAAGTAAATATTGAACCTTGTATTGGATATGTTGTAACAGATGGACTTGGTGTACCACTTGTTACTGAAAAACTCATTTCTTTATCAAGATAAAATTTACTAACATCATATTTTGTAATTAAACTAAGGTCTGTTGGTATTATATTATTATGTACAACTGAAAAATCTTTAGTAAACCCACTTGCATATGAGTCTGTATCAGAGAAAAAGTTTACTGCCCCTTTGTAAGTTCCAAGAGTGTTTACACTCTGAAATAATTCATTATTCATAAAATCTTGATTAAGAACATTTCCCTCACCTATCATTTTAAATTCAGTTTCAATTTTACTACCACCAAATGGTTCTGCATCTTGAGTGAACCCAGTTGATGTAACAAAATTATTTGAAAAATTACCACCTGGAAAAAAATCAACAGAACCAAGTTCTATTGTGTTTGGATAGAATCCATCAGATAGTGGTTCTACATTTGCAACAAAACCCTCTATATTATGTGGAGATTGAGTTTCTGCTCCAAAGTGTCCTATCCCATGTGGACTTGGAAAGGAATCAACTATACCATTGTTTATACCACTAATTTCTAAAGTATCTTTTGATGGATATAGTGTTTCATATTTTTGCATATTTGCAGTAAAACCATTAATTGAAAACCCAGTATCTCCATCGTAGTTATGTGGGTTTGGAAAGGAATCAACTATACCACTATTTATTCCACTAAGGTCTAAAGCATCTTTTGATGGATATAGTGTTTCATATTTTTGCATATCTGCAGTAAATCCTTCTATTTGAAAAGGAGTGTCTCCAGTATAATTATGTGGGTTTGGAAAGTGGTCAACTATACCACTATTGGTCAAACCTTCTCCTGGATATAATGTATCTGGATAAGTCATAAATTGAGTAAATCCAGAAACTAAATCATCAGAGAAGAAATTAACAGAACCAATCTCTTCAGTAGGACTACTTTCCAAATTTGATGTTTGAAAATTATTATTAACTTCTGGTCCAGTTTGATTCTGAACTGGTTCAGTTTCAAAATTGGTATTGTAAGTTAAATCTGCTGTTAAATCAAGTAGTCCCATTATCTTTACCCGTTCTTTCCAACAATAGTTTTTTCAACTACATTGCTAACTTTCGTCTTATCAAGATAGATATCTTTTCCCTTTTCAATTGCCTCTTTTATTTTTTTAAGTTCTTCAACTGCCGCTTCATTACCTGCAAGTACTGCGGCTGCTCTTTGGTCTGATGACATCAATGATATTGCTTCTTTAATATTAGTAACTTCTCTAACCACATAGTCGTCTTCAAGTCCTAATCCCATAGCTCCTTCTGACAATCTATTAATAGCTACTTTTTTAGTTGATTGCATTCCATAACCACCCATTCCATATCCACTGGTTACAGTTTTCTCTCCAAGTAACATACTTTGTACAAGTCCTTCAAGTGAACTAAACTTAGTTCCTTTAAGAAACGATTCTGAATCAACACCTTTTAGATAGAACTGAGTTTCAAGACTTTTTATCATTTCTTTCATTAGTAAATCAGCAGAACCTTTTGAACCTAAATCTGTGTCTTCTAACTCATCCAACAAATCCTCAAAATTCATTGTTCCAGTCTTTTTAATACCTTGTGCGTCTGCCAGGTTTTTTGCTATTGCTCTCAAATTTGATTCTGAAAATGCAGCATCTAATGCTTTGTTTATACCTTCGTCTTGTTTTTTTGCTTGTAGAACACCTGCTTTACTAAGTTCTTCATCAACTACACCTTTTAGATTATCTCTATACTTTCCAAGAAGACTATTTACACCACCGTCACCTTTTAGTATATCAGCAAGTTTCTTTAATGCATCTTCTGCTGGTATTACACCTTCTTTAATTCCGACTTCGTTCAGTGCCGATTGAGCGTTTTCTGCACTTACACCTACTTTTTTTAGTCCACTAAAGAAAGCATCAAGTGTTACTGTAGAAACTGCTTTTCCAGATAAACTATCAACAAGACTATCAATTTGTTTGAATACTTTTAATTTTCTGTTAGTAGCCATCTGCTCAATTTGTGAGAAAGCGTTATTTATGGCATTTTTACCTTTGTCTTGTACATCTTGTGCTTTATCTGCAAAATATTTTCCTATTGCTTTACCAGCAAATTGTCCAAGTCCTGCACCTATTGCTATACCTACTGGTCCACCAATTGCACCAATAGCACCTCCAAGTACTCCACCAATAGTACCACCTAAAGCCTTTTTTCTCTCTTTAGCATCTTTAGTAGTTGCTAATTTAAATACATCTGCACCAACGGATATTGCTGCTGCTGCTGGCCCTAATACTCTTAATGCACTTGCTCCTGCTCCTCTTGCAAAAGTTCCTGCTGCATATCTACCACCACCTGCTTTAAAACGACCACCTATATTAGTACCTTTTCCAAATACCCCCGACATCTTAGCAATACCAGACGGACCAGTATTTGCCATACCACCAAACAACATTGCCAAGTTTGATGCAAAACTTATTCCTTTGATTGCGGTAAGGATATAAAAAGCGTTTTTGAGATAACCAACGGTCTTATCAAGAATTTCATTTAGTTTTCCAGGTTCATCTAATATGCCTTCAAGGTAATCTCCAAATTGTGTTATGTAAGGAAGTAATTGTTCTCCTATTTTTACTGAAAGTTTTGAGAATATTGCTGATAGTTTGTCTTGTAAATTTAATTGTCTTTGTAGTAATTGTTCTCTCTTCAACTCAGACTCAGCAATTCTTTTTGCATCTCCAGTAAGTTTACCTTGTAATAGTAATTGTCTGTTTAAATCTTTTATTGTATCTGCTGAAGTTCTTCCAGTTATTTCTTCAAATGATTTCTTTTGTTCAAGAGTCATATTCTCAATTGCTAACGCTTGTTTTGCTAAATCTCTTGTTCCAGTAAATTGTTCTAACTCTTTTTCTCTTGCTTCAACAAACTTACCTTGTCTTCTCAACCTTGTTGATTCAATTAGATTTATACTCTTACCAAACAGAACAGATGCTTTCATTCCTTTTGTAAACATATCTTGAAATCCAGAACTTGCTGATTGTGCATTTGCTATATCATTTAAATTCAAACCAAGTTTTCTTGCTTCTAAAACTTGACTCATCAATTGGTCTGTCTGTCCAGCAAGTATAAGAGCAGAATCACCACTAACTGCTTTTAAATCTTCAAAAACTTTATTTACTTGTACACCACTACCGATTACTTCATCAGTAAACATACTGATGTCTTCCATTGTAGCACCAAGTAGTCTTGCTTCACTTACAACATTTACCATAGTGTCTGCTTGAACACCAAATGCTGCTCCTATTTTTACTGATTCTGAAACTATATCTGCAGTTTCAGTAGTTAAGACTCCAAAGTTATTTGCAACTGCAGCAGATGCTTTAGATATATCGTCTATAGATGCTCCAAATGCTATTAAATCTGGTTGTACTTTTGCAATACTATCAGAAAATTCTGTTGTATTCATTGCTAATAATCCAGACTCTCGTGCAGTTCCTTTTCCTAACTTTTCTAATTCAAAAAATCTTTTAACTGATAGTGCTACAACTCCAGCAAATGCTACTAATGGGTTTAATAATAATCTTGCTTGTTTTACTCCATTTTTTATTGCCGATGTTTGCATATTAAATTGGTCACTAATATCAGTTGCAACATCATCAATTTTACCCATTATTTTTAATTGTCTTTGCTGAAGTGTTAGTATTTTTCTATTATACTCATTTTTACTTTTTTCTGCGTGTAATATCTTTTTTCCTATATCTCTCGCAGCTTTTTGAAACTCATTTTCTTTTTTAGTTAGTCTTAAACTATCGGCAAGAGTTTTGAATTTATCTCTTACAACTTTTTGAGAGTCTCGGAGGGTTTTGTTAGTAGAAGCGGCTTCCATCTGTGCCATTCGCATTAGTTTGGCAAAGTCTCTTCCACCTTTGTTCAGAATATCGGATAGTTCTTGAAATTCTTTTTCTTGTTTTGATTGCTTTGGCATACTGTTTTTACTAACCTAAAATGTCTTGAAATTTCTTTAGTCTTTTTGGGTCTAAATCTAAGTTATCTACATCTTTCTGAAATTGAAATATGGAACTTACCATATCTTTTACTTTCATACCCAACTTCTTGTCTTTTTTAGCTGCTATAGCAATTGCTCGTTTCCCTTTTCCTTTTGAAACTGCTTTTAGTACTGCTTGCATTAGTTTGTTTTCTTGTAAGGGTGTTAACATAATTGTCTCCAGGAGTTATGATTATACACTTATAAATATCACAAACCCTTAATTTTGTGGTCGTTTAATGGCAGGTCTTAATATAGAATTTGAGTTTTGTGCTTGTCGTGCTTGTTTTTCTGCTCGTTTAGCACCTTGGTCTTCATTAAAGTCAATAATTTTCTTTAGATAATATTGACGCAACCAAATGGGCATATTGTAGACAGAAACATAATCCCATCCACCATTTCCATGATAGAGGAGATTCCAAATTTCGTTGTGTATGTAAGGTCTATCTTCGGCGGTTAGGAAAAAAAAATGAAATGTCTATCGGTAAATCCATCATCTCAATTTCTCCATTTGACGATTCATATGCGAATGTCATATCCACATCTGGTGTCATATCATATATTTCATCTCGTAGAAATGAAGAGTCACCTGCCAATAACTCATTATCAACATAACTTCTTATTGCTTCTTTCTTATCATTACCATCTACAGCAGTAATTGCATATTTTAGACGAGTTGTCATTTCTGGAAGAACTCCAGTTGTTTTTTCAAGTTTTTTTAAACCTTTAAGTTCAGCGTCTATATTCTTATCATCACCAGATGTTAATACTTTTAGTGTGACTTGTCTTTTTGAAAGAGGTAAATCAGTATTAAATTCACGAGTTCCTTCAATAAACTTTGAGAAATCAACTTTTTTATTATCCAATTTTGTTAGGTCTACATTGATTTCTTCTTTATTTTCTGCATCATTTGGGTCTTGTACTGAAATTTTATAATCTTTTCCATATCCGAGAACTCTTGCTGCTATCATTAGAGCGTTCTTATCACCTAACAATAGTGAATTTAAATCTACTTTTTCAACAATTAGACTTTCTAACACTTTATCAAATGCTATACCTTTTCTTAGTAAAGATTGTGATGTTAAAATATCTTCTTCTTTTGCTGTCATGTATCTCATTTCAACTTGTCCAGAAGAAAAAGGATGTTCTTTAGGGTATAATTTACCTTCAGAGGGTAAATCTATCATCTCAGTTGGAAACTGGGATTTTACTTGTTCACTCATATTTTGTTAACTCCGATATTAGATGTTAAAACCATTCTGTATATAAATATGTACCAAAAGTAAAAAACCCCCAAAAAAGTTTCGGGGGTTCTTTATGGTGTATAGTATAGTGTGGACTATATTATTAAAATTGTAGTACTGCGTAATCGTAAGTGATAGTTACACTAATTTCTACTGGTTGTTCTTCTGCCCAACTCAAATCTCCAAAGTTTGCTTCTGAAATATAAGCACCCTTTAGTGACCACTCTTCAACCTTATCACCTACTGGACCAAGTACATTAAATACTATGTCTTTCTTGTAGAAGTCTGCGTATCCATTACGACCTGTAACAGACTCATGTGATAAACGAATCCATTCAATGACCGATTGTGCTCCACTTGGAACGATAGGGTCATATAAAGTTATAGTTATAGGTTGCCAATCTGCTTTACCTTTTAATTTTCTTTTCACATTAATGTGGTCAAGTACTATTTCTCCAAATTGAAGAGTAGGTCTCTGCATAGTCTTAATTAAATATGCTGGTATACCTTCAAGATACATGACATATCTGTTCTGAACCTTTGGTTCAAAAGCTGTGAAAAAAACTTCTTGTGGTGTTAATAATTCTGCCATTTTGACTTCTCCAATGTTAATATGTTTCTTCGGTAATAAATATATACTTAGTTAGATTTCTGACCAGTTTTAAAACAAAAAACCCTCTAAAAAGAGGGTTTTCTGTACTTTTTTATGTTTTCACCAACTACTCAGGGAATGCTGCTCCTGTAGGTAGTATGTTGAAATCAAGTATGATGAACTCTGCAGTTCTCGTAGGTTGTAAGAATATCTGACCATACATGATATTTCTATCAACTAAGTCAGGAGTATTATTACTATCATCCATTACGACCTTGAACGCTGACAATCCACTTCTCTGTTGAACTGACTCAAGGTAAGGATTAACTATACCTAAGAATCTGTTACGAGTAGCTGCGTTGTTTTGTTCAAATACTAAGAACTTCGTTGCTGATGCGATGAACTTCTTAACTGCAATCAAGAGTCTTCTTACATTAACTCTGTCCAATGCACTTGGTTTGATTTGAAGTGTCTTTTGACCCCAAATACAAATACCTTGTCCAGGAAAAGTTGCAATCGGATTGATTCTTGCTTCATAGAGGTCATCTCTTTCTGCAAGAGTCAAACGACTCTTAACTTGAATTGCATCTGTAATACCACGATTCAATCCTGCTGGAGCGAACCATTCATGTGCTAATGCATCATTTTGTGCTATTACACCTGCTACAACAACTGATGGTGGAACCCAAACATATGTATTGTTATCAACATCTCTTATCTGTACCCAAGGGTAGTAAGTTGCAACATAACTTGAGTCAAACGAAGTTAACTGAGTTGTTGCTGATGTTACCGCAGTTGAGTATTCAAATGCGTCCATTACATAGAAAGCATCTGCTCTCGCTTCTGCTACATTTTTCGCTTTAGTTGTCACGGTTGGGTGTATTCCTTGTAAAATACCTGGTGCCACAATCATGTTAATATCAAATTCATCTGGATTAGATATTGCGTTCAAT
>CESM01104948.1_pt1 | contig 12736 bp, 11 predicted proteins | sample 361421 | NCBI WGS metagenome assembly CESM01 (sample SAMEA2622219, study PRJEB7988) | marine metagenome | isolation source: saline water (ENVO:00002010), including | reverse complement strand
ACAATCGCTGCTAATAACAATGCGTCCGTAGTTGGGCCTCTAACAATTGGTAATGGTACAACTATAACTATTACAAGCACTGGAAGGTTGGCAATCATATGAGTACTTTATCAGTAGATACAATCGCTGGACAAACCACAGCTGCAAATGTTAAGTTGCCTGCTGATTATGTATTACAAGTTAAACATGGAATACTTACTGCGGCTACTTTTACACACCAAACAACATCTTTTACAAATATTACTGGTTTGTCTGTGAGTATTACACCAAAATATTCAACAAGTAAAATTCTTATAACATTAAATTTAATGTGTAGTATTAGTTCGGCCTCATTTTTTATAAGAATGAGTGGTGGTAATTCTTTGGGTATTATTGGTAATGCAACTGGTGATAACAGAGTTAGTGCATTTATGGGTATGGGTAGACAAATGAGTGGATTGTTGTTAAATGAATCTGCCTTTTCTTTATCTGGACAAGTGTTAGACTCACCAGCAACAACTAATGCCGTTACTTATCAACCACAAGTTAGAGTGTCGGATACTTCTAGTACTAGAACTTTTCATATCAACAAAGCTGGTGCTGACAATAATAATGTTTACCGTGGAAGATATATCTCTACAATTACTGCTATGGAGATTGCACAATGAGTACCTTAAACGTAACAAATATTAATAATCCAGGCGGTACTTCTGCAATCACTATTAGTAGTGCTGGTGTGATTAGTCAACCAAACAATCCATGTTTTCATGTAGGAAAAAACACAGACCAATCAATTACTGATGCGACTGTAACAGTTGTAACCTTTGAGTCTATCACAGATGGTGGAGAGAGTGGTGTAATTATTAATAAGGGTGGTTTATTTGCAAATAATAAATTTACAGTAACCTCAACAACAACTGGAATATATTATTTTTACACTTCTTTATTTACACAATCTTCTGCCGTTACTTCAGATTCATATGTCTATTTTAGAAAAAATGGTAGTACCCAGATGCAAACTGCTCTTCCTAGTTTTAGTTTTGGAACTTATGCTTACAACTTTCAAATTTCTGGTTTAATTAATTTAAGTTCAGCATCAGATTATGTTGAAGTAGTGATAGACTGCGACCAAGGAAGTGGTGCTGCTCTTAATGTTAATTATAATGCAGGCTATCATAGAACAGAATTTGGTGGTTATAAGGTAGGATAAAGATATGAGTACATTAAAAGTCGGAACAATTCAAAGTACAACTGGTAATACTGGTTTAACAATAGCAAATGACGGAACAGTTCTTCCTAAAGCGTGTGCTTTTCAAATTACGCCGAATACTGTTCAATCAATCGCAAATGAAACTGATACTCAGTTTGCTTTCCAAGCAAGTGCAATTGACACACATAGTATATCAGATTTATCTAATAACAGAGTTGTTATTACAACTGCAACAGCAGGATTGTGGTTTTTGAGTTTTGTTTATAGACTTGAAAATGTAGTACCCTTTCGACAATCAGCAACTATTAAGAAAAATGGTAATGTTATTGCTGTATTTCAACATACCCAGTACTCTCAAACAACTATCCCAGACTCATCTACTAAAGTTGATACTCTTGTAAATTTAGCAAATAGTGATGTATTGACATTTCATGCGTGGCATGGACATGGAGCTACTCAAAATACATCAGATGATAGTTTTGATAATAGTACAGCTGCAACTTTTGGTATCAATAATAGAGCAGAGGGTTTTAGAATAGGAACTCTATAACTCTAACACACTTTCCTTATAAATAGGTAAAAGGAGACTGTGTGAATGGCAAGTATTTCAAATATATTCATAGACCAAGGTGCAACATTTACTACCACAGTTACAGTAACAGACGCTAATGATAGTGCAGTTAATTTATCTGGATATTCAGTAGCAGCACAAATCAGAAAAAGTCATCAATCGACTAGTTCTGTTGCTTTTACTACATCTGTATCAGATGCATCTTCTGGTGAAATCACTATATCTTTAACTCCAACACAAACTGCCGCTTTAGAACAAGGTCGGTATGTTTATGATGTTCTTATAACAGATTCTAGTGGTACAAAAACAAGAGTAGTTGAGGGTCAAGTCACAGTCAACCCAAGTGTAACGAGGTAATAATATGACAGCAATATCTGGAAAAGTATCAAGTATATCTCAAATCAAAGGTTCAGTATCGCAAGGTAATGAACTTGTTGTAACAAGAGTTGCAGTTCCAGGCCCACAAGGGCCACAAGGTGTTGCTGGTTCTTCTGTTAATAAAATTGCAGAATCTCAAGACGTAGATATTTCTGGATTAGCAGATGGTGCTTTACTTCAATTTAGAGCAAGTGACCAAAAATTCGTTGCAAGAAACCAACTAGACACAACAACTGGTTCATTAGTTTTTAATGGTGGTAGTTTTTAAGGAAAGATAAATGGCAACAACAATTCAAATAAAAAGGTCTACTGGAACTTCAGCGCCTGGTTCTCTTGCCGCTGGTGAATTAGCAGTAACCTTTGGTAGTGGTACTCAATCAAATTTAGGTGATAGACTTTTCGTTGGTGATGGTTCAACTGTGGAAGTAATCGGTGGTAAATTTTTCTCCGATATGTTAGACCACACTCAAGGTACTTTGACTGCAAGTAGTGCTTTAACTGTAGATAATAATAGTGCATTAAGCGATTTAAATATTGGTAACAATGCAACTACTGGTGGTTCAATTCAATTAAAAGAGGGAACTAACAATGGTTCTCATCATGTACAATTAAAAGCACCAAACGCACTAGGTGCTAATCTTGCATTAACATTGCCTGGCGCTGATGGTAATAGTGGAGAAGTTCTCAAAACAAACGGTTCTGGAACATTATCTTTTGGTACTCTTGCACTTAGTGATTTAACTGGTAATCTTGCACTTACAAAATTAGAAATAGACGGTGGTACAGATATCGGTGCTGACCTTGCAGATGCAGATTTATTAATTGTTGATGATGGTGCTGGTGGTACAAATAGAAAAACCACATTAACAAGAATGAAGAAATATATTTACTCTGCAATGTCTGGAGATGCAACTGCAAGTGATAGTGGTGCATTGACGATTGCAAACGGTTCAGTTGAAAATGCAATGTTAGCAGGGTCAATTGCAAACGGTAAACTTGCAAACTCTACAATTTCTATTGATGCAGATAGTGGAACAACAAACGCAGTTGACTTAGGTGATACACTTCAAGTTGCTGGTGGTGAGGGTATTGATACATCTGTTTCTGGAGATACATTAACAATCGCTGGTGAAGATGCTTCCACATCAAACAAAGGTGTTGCCTCCTTTGCATCTGCTGATTTTTCTGTATCATCTGGTGCAGTAAGTATTAAATCTGGTGGTGTTTCAAACGCTCAACTTGCTAATGATGGTATTACAATTGGTTCTGATGACACATCACTAGGTGGTACAATCACAGATTTAAATGGTATTACATCTCTTGATGTTGACAATATTACAGTTGATGGTAACACAATCAGTACAACAAATACTAACGGTAACTTAATTCTTGACCCAAATGGAACTGGAGTAATTAATGTTTCTAGTGCAAGAATTACAAGTGTTGGAACACCAACACAAACAACTGATGCCGCTACTAAAGCATATGTTGACTCACAATTACAAGGTCTTGATGTTAAGAATTCTGTAAGAGTTGCTACAACTGCAAATGGAACTTTGTCATCTGCTTTTGCAAACGGACAAACAGTTGATGGTATTACACTTTCTACTGGTGATAGAATTCTTTTGAAAAATCAAAGTACTGGTTCACAAAACGGTATTTACACAGTTAATTCAAGTGGTGCTCCGACTCGTGCAACTGACTTTGATACAGACTCAGAAGTAACTGGTGGAACATTCTTCTTCGTAGAAGAGGGTTCAACAAATGGCGATAACGGTTTTGTTATGACCAATGATGGTAGTGTAACTGTAGGAAGTACTGCATTAGTATTCACACAGTTCTCTGGTGCTGGTCAAGTTATTGCTGGTGCTGCTTTAACAAAATCTGGTAATACTCTAAATGTTGGAGTTGATGACTCCTCTATTGAGGTGAACTCAGATGCATTGAGAGTAAAAGCATCTGGTATTACAAATGCAATGTTAGCAGGGTCAATTGACCTAACTGCAAAAGTTACTGGTGCGTTACCAGTAGGAAATGGTGGTACTGGTTTATCTTCAATCGCAAAGGGTTCAGTCCTAGTCGCAAACTCCGCTAATACATTGTCTGCATTAGACGGTGGTGGTTCTAATGATGGTATCTTGACATATACTGCAAGTTCTGATACTATTGCATTTGCAACAGCGGTGGACGGTGGAACATTTAGTTAGTAGTCAGTAGGAGATTGCCTCATGGCTACAACACCGATAAAACTTAAACGCAGTCATACACAAGCAGTTATTCCAGATACGTCTGATTTAATTGCTGGTGAAGTTGCGTTAAATACAGTAGACAAAAAGTTCTATGTGCGTGATGATAGTAACGCTGTTGTTACTTTATCAAATCATTATGGAACTGACTTTGATACTAATGTTGTAACATTCAAAGTTACTGTTGCGTCAAAAACTTCTGCACATACATACAACGGTACTGGTTCTGGCAACGGTTATAAAATAAATGGTGTATTTGCTCCCTACCTAAAATTAATTCCAAGAATAACCTATCGGTTTGACCAGAGTGATTCATCAAACTCTGGACACCCACTTCGATTCTATCTTGATGCTGCTAAAGCAACTCAATATTCAACTGGTGTTACAGTTGCAAATGGTTCATCTGGGCCTGGTAGTTCTGGTGCATATACTCAAATTGTTGTTAGTGATTCTACACCACCAGTTTTATTTTATCAATGTTCTGCACACGGATATATGGGTTGGGCATTAACAACTAGTACAAGAAATCTTACTGGTTTTAATACTGATAACTTGTCAGAAGGTTCATCTAATCTTTATTATACAGACGCAAAGGTTGGAACTTATATAAGTGGTAATAGGACTTATGGTAACATTACTAGTACTGGTGATATATCTGCTGAACATGGTAATTTTAGTGAAGAAATAATTGTTGATATGGGTCATATTGGTACTTATACCAAACCAGCTCAGTTCTTAGTTAATGATATGAATGCTGGTGATAATGCTCAGTTTACTTTTGGTAAAAGATTAGCAAATGATGAACTTGTGGAGTTTGGATATTATCATGCCGGCACTAATAGTAATAGTAATATATGTTCTATAGGTTTTTATGGTTCTAGTGTTAGAACTGCTCAAAATCCACTTGGACAAGTTGCAATTGGTGGTACTATTAGTGGTGGTGGATATTTTAATCAAATATTAAATGTTAACGGAAATATTTGGACAAATGGTTCAATTGTATTTGAAGGTTCATCTGCTGATGCAAATGAAACTACTCTTACAGTTACAAACCCAACTGCTGATAGAACACTCACATTACCAGACGCATCTGGTACAATTGCTCTAACAAGTGATGTTACAAGTGGTTCGATTACTATTCAAGATGAGGGTTCTTCACTATCTACACAAGCAACCGTACTAAACTTTGTTGGTTCTGGTGTTACTGCTACTGGAAGTGGTACAACAAAAACAATCACTATTAGTGGTGGTGGTGGTAGTGGTTCTTCTGCTGCTGACGATATTACTGAAGGCGATGCTGCTGTTAATATCACAACAACTTCTGGTAATATTACTATTGATGCACAAGCAAATGACTCTGATATTATCTTCAAGGGAACAGATGGTGGTTCAGACACAACTTTCTTAACTCTTGATGGAAGTGATGCTGGTACTGCAATATTCAATCATAATATAACAATGTCCGATAATGCATTTATTGCTATTGGAGCAGGAACTGATTTAAGATTAAGAAGTAATGGTTCTAACGGTTATGTAGAAAATGTTAGTGGAAATTCATTAGTCTTAAAAGGCAATTCTATAAGTTTAAGAAATCAAAATGATGATGAACAACTTGCTAAATTTATAAACGGTGGTGCAGTAGAATTATATCACAACGATTCTAAAAAAATTGAAACCACATCAACTGGTGTTACGGTTACTGGACTGTTATCTGCAACAACTAAATCATTTGATATTGAACACCCAACTCTAGATAACATGAGATTACGATATGGAGTTCTTGAGGGCCCAGAACATGGTGTTTATGTTCGTGGTAAATTAGAAAACAATTCTGTGATTGAATTACCAGAACATTGGATAGGACTTGTAGATGAGGATACAATTACAGTACAATTAACACCTAACAGTAAACATCAAAAACTATATGTAAAAGAAATTAAAGATAATAAAATTAAAATTGGAAATAGTTCATTACTATCTAAAATAAATTGTTTCTACTTTGTACAAGCAACTCGTAAAGATGTAGACAGATTGGAAGTTGAATATGAGAATTAAATTTGAAATTGATAAAAACAATAGAAATGAATTTATGAATGTAGATGACGATTATGATAATACTGATATCTCTATTCAGATTAATGAAGAGGGTAATCAAGTTGTTACAATTCTTATTAATCGTGAGTTAGTATTAGATGGTGATGAAAGAAACATGATACCACAAATTGAGGAAACTGAATAATGGCCGCTTATACAAGCACACAGTCTGGTAACTTTTCTGCATCATCTACTTGGGGTGGTGGTGGAAGTCCTAGCGCTAACGGAGATACTTTCAATGTTGCATATGGACATACTGTTACATTAGATACTGCATTTAGTATTTCTTCTGGATTTGGTGACTCATACATTTATGGTATGTTAAAGAATAGTCAATCTGCAAATACAGAATTAAGAATGTATGGTAGACTTTATATCAAAGGTGGTGGGTGTTTACATCTTTGTGATAATAGTGGTGCAGTAACAACTAAGATATTATTTGATGGTACAAACGGTGATACTCACGGATTATATCAAGAAAATGAAACAGATGCACATATGGTTTTAGAGGGTGTTGATGGTATGCCTTCAACTACCTTGTCTGCACAAGAAAATGAAAACTCTACTTCATTAGCAGTTGCAAGTGGAACAAACTTTGCCGCTGGTGAATGGATTGCAATATTTGACCATCAAACTGCTGGAACTAGTGCTGGTGATGGATTTAGTTTAAGAGATGAAGGTTTTATTATTCATGAGGTAGATGGAAACACTATTTACTTTAAACATTTTGTAGGCCCAGATGATGTAACGATATCTTCTGTAAATGGTGCAAAGATTACAGTTAATAATGCAAAGAAACATAGATTTGGACAATATGTTATTTTTGGAACTGGTTCTAATAGAAATGTCAAACAAATATCATCTATTGATTTACTAAACAATGAAATAACTCTTGACTCTGCTGTTACTGGTTCTGTTGCTGGTGAAGTTGTTTACTTAACTGGAACAGAAAAACTTCATAAGTCTGGTGATAAGGTCAGAAAGGTTGCAACAAGAATAACAAGTGAATCTACTGGTGCAACAATCACAGTTGCAAACGCAAATAAGTTTGCAGTAGGTGATGAAATATTTCTTGCTGCTCCTTATACTGGTTCTGGAAATGATACAAACTATAACGCATATGAATACAAGCACGTTATTCAAAGTATAAGTGGTAATAATATTACATTAACAGGCGCTCCATCTTATACTGCACAAGTAAATGCGTTTGTTACTAGATTTACTAGAAATATTACGATAGGTGGACTAACAACATCTGATAGAACTTATTATTACAATGAATATTTAAGTGATGGTGCGTATAGTAAAACAACAATTATTAAAGATGTTCACTTTAAAGATATTGGTAATACCAATAATAATGTTTATTCTGGTTTTACTTTTAGAGGTAGAGGTAATTCACAAGTATCACAAGTTAATAATGGTGGAATTAGTGTATCCTTAACAGAACAAGTTCGTTCACACACACAAATGCCTTGGTTAGAGGGATTTACTTGCACTTGGGTTGCAAATCGTGACCATTCAAGTATTTGGCCTTATAGTGCAAGATACTTTCAAGGTAGATGTCTTTTTGCTTACAATGCAAATGATGGACTTCACCCATATTGGGAATCTGGTCAATCATTTTATAATTGTATCTCTGCAAGAAATGACCAAAGAGGTGTAAGACATGATGGTTATAGAGAATATGGTGCGTTTGCATATAATTATATTCATAGAAATTATTATGGATTTTCTCATGGCCCAACTGAATATGAACCAAATGAAGGATTTCATCATAACATAATAGATTGCACTAATCACTATGCAATGCAATCAAGTGGTGCAGATAATTTTAGACCAGATGGATTTTATGCATGGGATATAAAAGGTATTAGATATGGATTTTATGGTAAACAATGGAGTATGTTATATTCCAGAGTTGTCGAGAATACAAACTTTGAAGCAGTAGATGATGCTGGAGTTGGTGACCATGGCGGAACTTCACAAGAAGGTCATGGTTACTCAACTTTACAAAGAGGTAGTGCTGGAAATGCTTCTTTAACAATATTAGAGTATGATTTTGAAATAGATAGAGTTGCACAATATAATTATAGAGTAAGAAGAATATGGCATGAAGAAGAAGGTGCATGGGCAGTTAGAAGAAGAATGTATGATACATGGGCTGGATTTGGTCATAACGTATATGTTCCTGCTGGAACAGTTGTAATTGCAAGGTGTGCTTTGAGAGCGCCTACTGGTACAAGTTACACTGGTTATCCAAGAATATATTCTTCTGAACATATAAGTGGTATTTCTGCAAATAGAATTGCAAATAATACAACTGGAGCTGCAAGAGGTGCTGGTCAGTATTATTCTGTATCATATGACTCTGGAATGATAGGTGATAATTATCAAACTAAGACATTGACTATTCCTGCTAAAAATTACTCTAGAACCCTAAATATCATAGTAACTAATTATAATGGTGCAGACCAAGAGGGATACTTTATGAAAAACTTAGAGATTGGTTTTAGTAAACCATATGAGGTAAAAGAGATGGCGGTTGCAAATACAACAGCTGAAATTTCTTTTGCACCAGAAAATAGAACAAGTTTTGCAACAGTCAAGAAAAGATTAGGGGGTAGACTTAGGTAATGTCAGATGATGTTTTAATCACCCCTGCTAGTCGAAAGATTGAATTCAAAGATAGTAGTGGAAATGTTGACGGTAAAATCGAATTAGATTCTGCTGGTAATCTTGTATTAACTTCTCCAGGCGGTGGTATCGAATTAGGTGACTCATCTTCAGATATCTTTGTTGGAAATGGTTCTGCAAATATTGATATCATCTTTGAACAAAATGGTGAGATAAGAGGTACAACTGGTAGAACTGTTACACTTGGTCAGAATGACAGTAATATTACAGTTGATGCTTTGAATTTTACTACGTCAACTTCTACATTATTCAAATCTCAAAATGGTATCACATCAACTAGACTTTCAACAACTACAAATGGTACTGGTGGGTCTGGACAAGAAACAAGTTTTACTGCACCTCATACACTTGCTGGTGTCAGTAATGCTAATACTCAATACGCTCTCTTAGCAACATTACCAGCAACAGGCACTGGTACACTTGACCATATTAATATTGAAGGTAGTATGGGTGGTTATACAGATAATCAAAATTTCAGAATTAAGTTTAAGAGAAGAGATGGTTTTGCTTATGAATATACTCTATTTGCAGCTGCAAGTGCCACATTAACTAGAGCAGGAATTGTTGCTTATCAAGCATCTAATGGCACAGTAACAGTTCATGCAAAACTTACTGCATCTCAATACGGTAAATTAACTTATACAATTACTGACTCTTTTCAAGCAACTATTGTTGATAAACCATCTTTAACAACAAGTACGCCAGCAGGAACTTTAATATTTGACTCAACCGATACTAGCTCCTATCCACCTGCTATGAAATTTCCAGATAATCAGAAGTTGGAATTTGGTGCAGCTGCAGATTTGAGAATATATCATGATGGTTCTAATTCTATTATTGAGGATAACGGAACTGGTTCATTACAACTTAAAGGTGCAGTAAATATTAATGGTGCTTATACACTTCCAGCAGCAGATGGAAATAGCGCACAAGTTCTCGCAACAAATGGTTCTGGTACAATTAGTTTTCAATCAGTCGGTTCACTTGCTGGTTCTGGTATTCAAAATGTATCTGACGATACTTCACCACAATTAGGTGGAAACTTATCTACCGCTACTAATGAAATTCACATTTCTCAAACAAGTGGCGTTGGTATTAAAACTACAGGCAACCTTTCATCAGCAGACCTTACATTATTAAGAGCAAGTTCTCAATCTAGCCAAGACGGTCAATATGGTTTTGATATTAAATACATGGGTTCTCGTAGTGGTAATGCAAATTCTTTTGCACTTGATATGCATAATCAAACTGGAACGAATGTAGAAGCGATTACAGTTTTTCAAGATGGTAAGGTTGGTATAAATCAAACTACACCTACTGCACCTCTTCATGTTGGTGGAACTTCAACATTTGATGGTGTTGCAACTTTTAGTGAGGGTGCTACTGTTACTGGTGGAAGTAGTGGTGATGTTCTTTTAACTTTTGCTACAGATAGGAGTTGGCAGTTTCAACAATCAGGCGATGATGCGTCCACTAGACTTCAATTAAAAGCAAACACAGATAGTAAATCTTTTGATATCATTAGTAATGATAGTAGTACAAATTTCAGTTTCTTTACATCTAATTCTGGTACTCCTCAATTTACTCTAGGTCAAAATGCAGTAATACTTTTTGAGGGTGCAACTGATGATGCTTACGAAACAACCTTAACTGCAACTGACCCTACAGCTGATAGAACTATTACACTGCCTAATGCAACTGGCACTGTTTTATTAAATGCAGGCAACCAAACTCTTACTGGTGACTTAAAATTTCCAGACAATGAAAAAATTCTAATTGGTGATAATGGTGAATTAGAAATTCTTAACAATGGAACTAATTCAATCATAAGAGATGTTGGGTCTGGTAATTTTTCACTTCAATCAAATGGTGCTGAATTAAATTTTTGGGATAATAGTAATGGTCAATATATGGGAAGATTTACCGTTGGTGGTGCTACAGAATTATATAATAATGGTTCAAAAAAGATTGAAACCACATCTGCTGGTGCAACTGTTACTGGAACTTTAACAACTACGAGTGGAATTACATTTAGTGATGGAACTACGCAAACATCTGCTGGTGCGTCAACTGGATTTTCAATTGCAATGGCTACTGCACTTGGATAATATAAATATAACAAAGGAAAATTAATATGGCAGTACCAACTTCAAAATCTACATTTAAAGAATATTGTCTTAGACAATTGGGTAAACCAGTTATAGATATTAATGTTGATGAAGACCAAATAGACGATAGAATAGATGAAGCACTTCAATACTTTTCACAGTATCACTATGATGGTGTTGAAAGGGTATATCTAAAACACGCAGTAACCCAAGCAGAAATAGACAGAGCAAAAACAAATACCTCTGCAACTGCGACTGATAAGGTAGATAGTAGTATTACAGCGTCTTGGTCAGAGGGTAAAGGTTTTATTCCAGTACCAGATAGTGTTTTATCTGTAGTAAAAGTATTTGACTTCTCTGATAAGAATACAACTAATATGTTTGATATTCGATATCAATTAAGATTAAATGACCTATACGATTTTAGTAGTGAGTCTATTCTTCACTACGAAATGACTATGCAACATTTAGATTTCTTAGACCACATTCTTGTGGGTGAAAAACCTATTCGTTTTAACCAACACCAAAATAGATTGTATATAGATATGGATTGGTCAACTGATATAGAAGCAGGAGAGTTTCTAATAATTGAATGTTATAGAAAACTTAATCCAGATACATACACAGATATCTATGATGACATATATCTAAAAAGATATGCAACTGCTCTTATCAAAAGACAATGGGGTGCAAACCTATCTAAATTTGAAGGTGTTCAAATGTTAGGTGGTGTTACCTTAAACGGTGCAAAACTTTTTGAGGAGGCACAGGCAGACATAGAAAAGTTAGAAGAACAAATTCAACTTGCATATGAACTCCCAATTAATTATATGATAGGATAATTTGATGCCAACAAATGTGTATTTCGATACTGGGACTAGGACGGAACAAAATCTTTATGAAGACTTAATGATAGAACAATTAAAGATTTATGGTCAAGATGTTTTTTATATTCCCAGAACTTTAGTCAAAGAAGATGAACTCTTTGGTGAGGACACTTTGTCTAAATTTGGCGATGCATATATTATCGAAATGTATTTTGAAAATGTAGAGGGATATGAGGGTGAAAAAGAAATTATGTCCAAGTTTGGACTACAGATGAATGATGATGCAACCTTTGTAGTTTCAAGAAGAAGATTTGAACAATTAGTTTCTCACGACTCAAACTTAATAGTAAAAACCAGACCGAATGAGGGCGACTTAGTTTACTTTCCAAAAGTAAAAAAGATGTTTGAGATTACTTTTGTAGACCATGATGACCCATTCTATCAAGTACATAATGTTCCAGCATTTAAATTAAAGTGTAAAACCTTTGAATACTCAAGTGAAGACTTTGATACTAATGTTGCAGAGATTGATGCGATTGAGGGTGATAACTCACTTGATATGTTATCTTTCCAGTTTACAATGGAACAGACTGGAACATTTACACAAGGTTTACAACTTGAAGACC
>CESM01225038.1_pt1 | contig 12805 bp, 13 predicted proteins | sample 361421 | NCBI WGS metagenome assembly CESM01 (sample SAMEA2622219, study PRJEB7988) | marine metagenome | isolation source: saline water (ENVO:00002010), including | reverse complement strand
AATATATAACAATAATGAATAAACAAGACGTTACTGGTATTATTTTAATTATAACGTGTAAGAAGTATATTTATTCAAGAGTTGTTCAAAATAAATATAAACTTACAGGAGAATCTATTGGAAGTTGGAAAATTATATACGTAATATCAGAACCGAATATGAACGATAACTATAAATTATCTTATGTTGAAAATGGACTTAATAGTAATTTACTTATTCTTAAAGGAAGAGATGATTATATTCATCTTTTTGAAAAAGTAGTTAAAGCCCAAGATGTTTGTTTAAAATTATTTAATATTAAAGAAGGAATTATTAAATGTGATGACGATATCCTTATAAATAAAAGTAAATTCTTAGAATTTTTAAATAATCCGAATAAAGGAGAATATAGAGGAAGAAACTATAAAAATATTTCTTTTCCAAATCCAGGACCAGAGCATTGCAAGGAAAACAGACCTGATAATGAAATAAGAAATTATTATACTCGTAATCCAAAAGAATTAGAGGAACTTAAAAGAGATATCCCAACATTTAATCACTTTAAATATAACGTAGTACCTAAATTACCCGAAGGCGCTGGTGGGTGTGGAGGTGTATATTACTTATCTAATAATGCATCAACCGCAATTGTTAATTATTTTAAAAAATGTAATTTTGATGTGTTTTATTATGAACCTATATCAAGATCCTATCCATTTATAGCAGAGGATACAGGTACATCATTTATAACCTGTTATTCAGGAATAGTTTATACATGTGATGAAAATATGTTTTCTCATAGTTGGCATGAAATTAATAAAAATGCACTGGGATTTCATACACATCTTCATGGTTCTGCTTTCCAAGTGAAACCAGAAATTTATAAAATTTTAAATGGTGAAGACCATGAAAGATTTAAACTATTTTAAAAATAGAAGATGTGTCAAAATTAATAATAGTATTCTTATGAATGTTATCTAAGAAAAAACCTGTTTTTTCATCATCATTATCATCATATTTTCCATAATTATAATATTCTTCTCTTTTTTCTAGTAAATTACTAATAGCTTTATTAGAAAGGAAATAAAACGATTTATCGCAATATTTTTTATTCCCGTTATTTAAAATTTTTCCACCGTATTGATACTTATCATTTGCAATTAACATGTCTAATAATTTACCAAGAATATTGTAATTTATAATTTGTGTATTATCATTAAGTTTTAAGATATATTTATAATTAAAATTACTATTAACAGCATTTAACACAGAAATAATTATTTTTGCTCTATCATATACTTCATTATCTAATTTTTTTATGTATAGTATGTTATTAGCATTATCAAATTTAAAATCATTATCTATACTATTGTCCTGTAATATATAAAAATAGGCTGCATAAGATGGTATATTTTGAAAGTTTTGTTTATGTGAATCAATATTATCTTTATTGGATACAATAATTAAAAATATAAAATAAACGATATTTTTTTCATTAATATAATGTCTATTATAATCAACGACACGTTGTTCAAGGTCGGAATAACAAGATAATTGACCTGCAATAACTCTATTATAATATATAAAATTGTTATCTTTTTGCAATGGTTTCCAAATTTGATCACAAGTATTATTATGCTCAGATAATCCATTTTCCATATTAGTAATTCCAATTTCAAGTTGTTTCAGAAGCGTATTAATAAAATTGGTTTTGACTATGTATCCAGACATAGTCTGTGTTCCTCTTATGAAATTAAATGTCTCGTTATATTTACCATAATATGTGCCGGCCCTTCTAGTAAATGTAATAACCGACCAATTATCGTTGTTTTTTATAACATTAAAATCATTTACAAATTCGTTAAAAACATTTTGATCTAAAATAAAGAAGTCATCTTCAAATATCGCAATACATTCATCGTCTTTATAATTTTCGTATGTTGTTTTTAATGCGTTATAATGAGACATAGTGCAACCTAACGCACCATTACTGTTTTTAATAGCGGAAAATCGTTTAATATTTTTTAAGAATGAATTATTGGTTTTAACATTTTCAAAGTAATCAAATCTATCTTTCCTTTCATCCAGATTAATATAAAATCCATTTATCATTTTATATTAAATATATGTGTTATATTTTAAATTAAATTTTTTTCAATTAAATAGTTCTCTAATTCTTCTTTGGATAATGGATTTATTTTACTATTATAATCTACTAGTTTAGAAGCATCTATAGATTCTTTAAACTCAAATATACTTTTAATATGATAATATGAGTTTTTTTTAATAATTCTACAAGCTTGTGTGGGATTAATTAAAGATTCTAACATTTTTTCTCCGGGTCTAATAGAGGTTTCTTTTATTGGTTTATTATATTTTTTAGAAAAAATTTCTAGTAAATCTATTACTTTCATCGATATTAGTTCTGGAATAACAGTATCACCAGATTCACCATTTAAAATAGAGTACTCTATTAAATCAACACTTTGTTCAAGTGTCATTACGAATCTTGTCATTTCTTTGTGAGTCATTATAAATTCTCTTTTATTTTCATCTTTACCAATATTATGAAGAAGAGGTATAATACTTCCCCGAGAATTTAAAACATTACCGTATCTTATATTAACAAATTTTATAGATTTAATATAATATGCTTTTTCTATCATTAATTGTTCTGAAATAGCTTTTGCCATACCATACGTATTAATTGGACTGCACGCTTTATCAGTACTTACAAATATTGTTGTTTTTAATATTAACTTATCTTTATGTAATTCAATCGTATCCAAAATATTTTTAACACCTAACATATTTGTATTTATACATTGTTCTGCATTAATTTCACATTGGTCTACATGCTTCATAGCCGCAGCAATAATAATTATATCTGGATTTACGCGAATAATACTATTTTCTACCTTTTGTTTATTAATTACATCACCAATAATGAAATTTAAATTTTTATCATTATTGAAATCTAATTTCATATTCCAATGTTTACATTCGTCTCTAGAAAAATTATAAATTTCGTTATTGCTTATAAATTTTTTTGTTATTTCATATCCTAATGAACCTGAACCACCAAATACAAGAATTTTCTTATTTTTCATTACATTAATATATGAATAATTTTTATATTAGTTCTAATCATAATTTAAAAAAATTAATTTAAGTTAATAATGACAATATATTTGTTTGGTTCTAATGGAATGTTAGGAAAATATGTTGATAAAATTTTATCACAATCTTTTAAAGTAATATGTTTCAGTCGTAAAGATTATGATGTCTTAATTGATCCATGGTGTAAATTAAAAGTGTTATTGGAAAATATTAAATCTAATGATATTATCATAAACTGTATTGGTATTATTCCTCAAAAATACAAATTATCTGATAATCATTCTTTTATTAAAGTAAACAGTTTATTTCCTCATAAACTTCAAGAAATAACAGAAAAATCTAATTCAAAATTAATTCATATAACTACAGATTGTGTATTTAATGGTTCAAAAGGATTATATAATGAAAATGATATACATAATGAAGACAACCTATATGGTGTTTCTAAGTCTTTAGGAGAACCTGAAAATTCTTGTATTATTAGAACATCAATAATAGGGCATGAAGATACTCATAAAAAAAGTTTATTGGAATGGATAATTAGTAATAAAAATAAAGAAATAAGTGGTTATGATAATCATTTATGGAACGGAGTGACCTGTTTAACATTAGCTAATATAATTAAAAATATGATTGAAAATAATATTATATGGAATGGGATTAGACATATTTATTCACCAGATACAGTTTCAAAATATGATTTATGTGTTTATGTAAATAAAATTTATGATTTAAATATCATCATTAATAAAGTTAATGATAAACCATATATTGACAAATCGTTAACAAGTATATATAATAATGATTTCGAAATTAAAAATATTAAAGATCAAATATTAGATTTATATAATTATCATAATCAATAATTATTTATATAATCGCGTAAAAGAATAAGTCTTTTATCAGGAAAATCCGCTCTTCCTAATATTTTTTCCCCGTTAATCACATTTCTAACATGTTGGTTTTTTCCAATATGTCTACAAAATCCTTTTTTTCCATCTTTTATATTTTTTGTAACCACACTATAATATCCTCTTTTATTTACTTCTAATAAAATAGTATATTCATCATCCCAATTTTGAACCATATTATATATTATATATTAATATTTAAATATAATACATAATATAATATATATTATGTATATTCCACGTGAGAATGTTATTAATTATTTTATAAAAAAATTTAATTTAATTAATCCCGAATATTTGGAAATTGGTGTGTGGGCCGGAAATACTTTCAAAAATGTAAATTCATCCAATAAGGATGGTGTAGATCCAGCACAATATTGTGATTGTGAATATGTAAATTATAAAATGACTTCTGATGAATTTTTTAAAACAAATACAAAAAAATATGATTTTATATTTATTGACGGACTTCATACTGCTTTTCAGGTTTCTAAGGATATATATAATAGCATATCATGTTTAAAACCGAATGGAATTATAATGCTGGATGATGTTTTTCCACATGAAAGAAAAGAGCAAGAAGCATTAAATTTAAATAAATCTGGAGCACAAACAGGTGATGTATGGAAAGCTGTATATAACGTATTTGATAAAATTGAAGAAATGTGTGAAAATATTTATTTTATTAAGGATACTGAACGAGGAAATTTAATTTTAAAATTCAAAGATAATAATAAAGATAATATTATAATAGATAATTCTATACCAACTATGAATTCTGATGGATGGTATATAGGTAAAGATGCCGAATGGTCAAAATATGATTATGATAAAGATTTTAAACAATATTATTCATTGTTAGATAAATATAAAATAAATTAATACTATTTATACCAAAAAATGACCGAAACTGAAACAATTTATCATAAAACAACATATGATTTTACAAGTTTAAAAAATATACTGGAAAACAATGGTTTTAAAGACGTTAAAAAATGGAATTGGAAAGAAGTAGAACATGGAAATATTGACGATTATTCGCAATCATATATTCCTCATATGGATAAGGAAAATGGAACATTAATGAGTTTAAACATTGAATGTAGATTATAAATTTTTAAATACTATATTCTACATGAATATAGTATTTTATCATAAAAACATTATAAATATCTATTAATAATAATATTTATAATGTTTTCTTTAAAAAAACATTGGGGGGATCATAAAATTTATACTTTTAATACAGAAGAAAATGATTTTTTACATTATTTTCAAGAACTATTTGGTGAAAATCAACTAGATATGCTACATCTTAAATCATCCGATTATAATTCAGCCAAGGATATGATTAAAATGGGACATCTAAATGATAGAGATACTGATTTGCATAAAATTTTTTATAATGATATTAAAAATAATGATAAGTTTAAAAAGTTATATTGTAATTTTATAAAGCAAATATATAATGAATTTTTTAATGATGAAAAATATTTAATTTTTCAGAGTTATCCAAGCATTCGTATACAGTTTATGGAGAGCAGAACTATTCCCCCTCACAAGGATTCAGACAATTTAAGTAATCATCCACTCGGTGAAAAAAATTTCTTAATCCCAATTACAAAAATGAAAGATACTAATTCAATTTATATAGAATCTGAACCAGATAAAGAAGATTTTAAAAGTGTTGAACTAAATTACGGCGAGTTATTTTTTTTTAATGGAAATACTTGTACGCATTACAATGAAGAAAATAAGGAGGAAAAATTGCGTATATCATTAGATTTTAGAGTAATGACTGTAAATGATTATAATAATTATATACAACAAAGCAATATTCTTTCGAGTAATCCACGAGATATATTTTGGAATAGGGAACCAAAATTAATGCAGATTGGTGGATATTATCAAATTACAAAAAAAACAGACTTATTAGAAACTATGATGATATGGAATAATGTAAAGGATATGCTAATGCAACACAGACCTACTTTTGGTATTGAAGAAGCTGAAGCAACATATAAATATATGTTAGAAGATACATTTATAACGGAACACAAAAAGACGACGGAATTGGAAAATATAATATGTAAATATATTGGATGTAAATACTGTATTATGACTACCAGCGGAACATGTGCCATTATGTTAGCACTTATGGCGTTAGATTTAAATGAGGGAGATGAAGTAATTGTCCCCAACTATACTATGATTGCTACCATTAATGCTGTAAAATTTCTTAAACTTACACCAATTATAGTAGATGTTGATAAAGACACTTTTACACTTAATATAGATGATATAAGAGAGGCTATAACTGATAAAACAAGAGTAGTAATGCATGTATCTTTAAATAATAGATATACTGATATGAATAAGATAATTGATATATGTAATAAAAATAATATTATACTAATAGAAGATAGTGCTCAATCCCTAGGATGTAAAATAAACGGTAAATCACTTGGAACATTCGGAAGAATAGGTTGCTTTTCATTAAGTACCCCCAAAATAGTAAGTACAGGACAAGGGGGTTTTTGTATTACAGACGATGACGATATAGCAAAAAAAATATGTATGATTAAAAACTTTGGCAGAAGAGAAAGTGGTAAAGATAATTTTGAAGTTTTCGGGATAAATTTGAAATATACTGATATACAAGCAGTAATAGGCATCGAACAAATGAAAAAAATGGATTATAGAGTTAAACGAATGAGAGAAATATATGATTTATATTATGAAAATTTAAAAGATGTTGTTGAAATTAAAAAGCCTATGAATACAGAATGGATACCTTGGTTTGTAGATATTTATATAAATGATCGTGATAGAATTATAAGTTATTTAAAAAAACATAAGATTCAGACACGACCTGTTTATGGAGAAATTAATAAGACAAATATATATTATACTGATAATATATTACCTAATAGCAATTATGTGTGTACAAAAGGATTGTTTTTACCATCATATATAACATTAACAAATGAAGAAATATTATATATATGTAGAATTATTAGATGTCATTTAAATTAGAAAATAACTTAAAATAAATAATGCCATATAATGTATATATGGCATTAATAGATGATAAATACCTATTTATACATATTAATAAATCTGGTGGAGGATTTATTATGAAAAACATTGAAAAGAATTTAAGTTCAGATATGAAATTAACTGGTTATCATCGTTCTTTAAATAACGCAATAAATTTGACAAATAGACAATATAATATTTGCCGTGAAAATTTACATGTCTTTACTATTGTAAGAAATCCATGGGACAGAATGTTATCCTTATATCTATATTATAAGGCCCATAATGCAATTGAATTTTTTTCAAACGATCATAATATTAATAGCGATTTTAAAAGATGGATTAAATATATATATTCAGATAATTTTGATAGAAGAAGAATACATAGTTCAGTTAATATTTTTAATTACTGTTTTTCTAATCAGTTAAATTGGTTATGTGACTCAAATGGTAATATAAATATAGATACAATTTTTAAATTTGAAGACCCTGATTTACATAAAAAAGTCGAAATATTTTTAAAAGAATACTTGAAAGTTAAGAATGTAGATGTTAATACACGCTGTCATCCAACAATACATAATCACTACTCGACTTATTATGATGACGAAACAATGCTATTAGTAAAAAAACATTATCAGAAAGATATTGATTATTTTGGATATACATACATATCAGTTTAAAATATTATCTATTTTTTCTCCTAACGCTTCCAGTGTATAATGTTCTTTCCAGTATTCCTTATTTTTTTCATTAAATACGGGCCTATTTAAAAATTCCATATATTTTTTATCATTATTATCAAGTTCGATCACTCTATCAATTACAGTTCTAAAAGAATTTTCTGTTCCATCTTCTAGAAATATCATTGACTCTGGATTAAACATATTTTTTATGTTATCTGAACCCCAATATATTGGTATAGTTTCAGATAAATAAGCATTTACGAGTTTTTCGCTCGAGTCAAATAAGCTATTTTCAAAACATATAATAAATTTATATTGTTTAATATAATTTAAATATGCTTCTGACCACCAAGGTGCAGTTAAACGTCTGCCAATATTATTGCAATAACTTCCACAAGAATCAACCCTTTTATAATTATTCAATATATGAAACATTCTATTTCTAATATTACATCTTGGATTTGAAACAATAAAACAACAAAATTTAGAAGGTATATTATTAATTACCCGTTTACTTTGTAACCTAGGTAAAATATTATTTCCTAAAATATAATATAAAATTATAGGACACTCAACATTATTTTCTTGATATGGCGTGAAGTCGCCGTTATCATAAGTTAAAAAACCTACAGATTTAGGATCAATATTATCATTTTTACATTTTTGATATTGTTCGTAAAGTTTTTTAGTAAAACATGTTAATACCAGATTGTGTTTATCATATATTGGAAACACTGGTTCTCCGAAAAAACATATTGTATATTTCCAAATTTTTATATTTCTTATTTTATCATCTGGTTTACCAGATTCAAACAATACATTAGCAATTTCTAAATTGTTGGTTATTTGGTAATTTTTCAATTTTGTATAAGATAATAGTTTTTCAAAAAATTCTATATTATTGGCGTCTTGTTTTGTAAAAAAACCAGGCCACCAATTATGAAAATATATATAATACATCATTAATAAATTTAAATAGTAAATAATATTTAAATAGTAAATAATATTTAAATATTAATATAGTATTATATGAAAATTATAGATTCGTTTATATTTTATAATGAATTAGATTTATTAGAATACCGTTTATCTATTTTAAATGAATATGTTGACTATTTTATTCTTGTTGAATCATCATATACATTTACTGGTAAACCTAAAAAACTTTATTATCAAGAAAATAAAGATAGATTTGATAAATTTAATCATAAAATTATTCACATTAATGTGACAAATCCACCCTTTATTTTTCCTAATATTAATTATAATGCTAAGAATCAGTGGCATAATGAGTATCATCAGCGATGCCAAATAGCATTAGGTATTAATAAGTTAATATCTTATTTAAATAATGAAGATATCATTATTACATCTGATGTTGACGAAATACCCAACCCTAATATTTTACAAAACATAAAAAATAACACCCTTCAATACGATGTGAATAATTTAAATAGACTAGAACTTGATATGTATTATTATAATTTAAAATTTAGAGTAGGTGATGGTGCAAATTGGCATGGAATAAAATTATTTAATTATAATACTTATAAAACACTCAAAATAACTTTCCAACAAATGAGATTATGGGAACATACACATCATGTTCCTATAATTAAAAAGGGAGGATGGCATCTAAGTTATTTTGGTGATAAAGAATTTATAAAAAACAAGATTATGGCATTCTCACATCAAGAATATAATAATAACAATTATTTAAATGATGATAATCTAGAAAATGCTTTAAAAAATGGTATTAATTTAATCGGAGGATTAGATTTACAATTCATACCTATTAATGAAAATAATAATTTGCCACCGAAATATGAAATTTATCTGAAACAATATTATAATTAACCTAATAATATACCTTTATTAAATATTCTTAGAAATCCATCTGGACTGTTATACATTATATATATTGCAATATATAGTCTTTAATCCATTTTTTATTAAAATATCTATTAAAAATATAATTTTGATTTTCCAAACATTTATTATAAAAATCAGGATTTTTATTTAATTTGACCATAATTTTATAAAATTCTTTTTCATCTCTAAACTTTAATTCATCATTAAATTCATCACCATTTTCAAAAGGCCATTTTAAATCGTTATATTCACTAATCATAAGCGAACCTTGTGATAAAATTTCAAAGGTTCTTTTATTCGGATCACCTACCCCATTTAAATCCAAACTATATTTACTATTTCTTATTTCAGATAAAAAATTATTATAAGGCAATCTTCCTGGATTATAAATATATTTTTTAATTTTATTATATATACTTCTTCTATCTCTAACATAATTTAATTGTTCATCATTATGATGAAATAATGTTCCAGTGAAAAAAATTCTATTCTTTTTTTCTATTTCACTATTTAACTTTTTTTCTAATATTTTTTCTATTAACGATACTTCTCCAAACATTATAAAAGGAAATGGCACAACATTTTCATTATATATTTTTTGTTTATTATAATTTCTTTTAAAAAATAAATCTATTTTATCACATTTTATTATTTCATTTGGATCATAATCATAATCATAATTATCAAAAATACATACTTTTTTAAAATTGTTGTTATTTATTATTTCTATTTCTTTATCTAATATAGATTTTATATTTGGTTTAAAAAATCTGGTTCCTGGTTTAGTATCATATAATGATATTATTATAAATAATATATCATAATTTATATCATTTACATTTTCTACATCTGTTCTAGGAATTATGGAGAATTTATTTATACTTTTTGATTTATCTATTTCCATATTATATATGAAATAATCAGCCTCTGGAAATAATATATTTAAACCAATATCTTGATTAACACTATCAATTATTGCTATTTTCATAATATAAAAATAATAATCTATGTTTATATAATTATTTTGAATTAATATTATGTTTATATACTTCTTTATATTTATTTTCATCTGCTCTCATTAAACGGAGCTTATCTTTTTCATCATTTTCAGGATCATTAGGGCGTTTAATAAAAAATGCCCTTTTTCTAGTGTTATCATAAGGTTCTTTATGATTTTTACTCAAATATGAAATAGTCAAAAATATACGACAACTAGTTTCATTACATATAACTCGTTCAGGATTACCGTGCCAAGCATTATTAGTATTATTAAATAATACAAGTTTATTAAATGAAGGCAAATATTCAGTAATTTTCTTTTCTAATTTAACATTATCATTTATTACACTTCCACCTTCCCATATTTCTAAATGCCCTTTATTTTCTTCTTTCCAATTTTTACTTAAATAAATTCCTAATGTAACATGTTTTTTGTCACCACATATAGGATGAATACCCGCATCAGAATGTATATCTAATTTATCACCATTTCTGTATTTATGTACACCCCACCAATGTTTTGTTGGGTCGTTATATAATTTTTCACCTACTATTTGAGAAAGTTTTTCAATAACACGGTCGCTTGTTAAAATATTAAATAAATATTGTGTATTTTCTGGCAAATTATTTTTATCTCTTAATGTATATTTTTCTTCAAACGGATTATCATATCTATCCCAATCATTATCATCAAGTGTCAATATTTCATTTTGTATATCTAATGCAAATTTTTCATTTAATATATTATTTATTGATATATAAGGAAATGGTAATGTGTTTTGGTATTGTTCTTTATTAATAAGATTTAAATTATCCATATATATTATAATATAATTTATCTTTATATAATTATATTATCCATTATATTCACTACCACAAACTGTTACAAATCCAGATAAACCTATTATATCTACTAAATTTTTATCTATATTTTTAACAAATTGTGCCATTAATACTTCAAAACCTATACATTTTTTCATATTTTCTATATTATTTATTAAAAAAATTTCTAATTTTTCGACAGTTTTTTTATCTATTTTGTATAATGCGGTAAATACATTATTTTCATTTTTATTAATTCTTTTAAATGTATTATTTTGGATATTTTCTATTTTAAAATTTTCATTTAACCAATATCTTCCAGATATTTTATATAAATAATTATATTCTAGTTTAAGTTCTTTAATATATTTTAATGCTTCTATTGTCATTGTTCCTTCGCCCAGGGATTTGGATTTACCAAATATATCACCATACAATTCTTTTTTTTCCCAAAGATTTAATATATAATCACAGTTATTATCCAGAAACTTTTTTTCTTCCTCATTTAAATCACTACATTCTACTATTATTATTTTACTATTCGGAAGATTTTCCTTTATACTTTGAATTGTTTTTTTTGTTTGTTCAAATCTTTCTTTTCTAGTAAATACACTTCTAACTTTACTATAAGATAGAGGAGTGTTGGGTGTATTTATAACAGATGTTATTAGTGTAATACAATACATAATATATATATTATTATATGACATTTAAGTAGTATATATTAATAACTATTAATTAATAACTATTAATCAATTCTACAAATTGTTCACTACATTTCTCTGGAGTCAGATGTTCTAATATGTATTCTCTTGGTTTATAAGTATCTATTTTACTCATAAACTTATTATATGCCTCTTCAAATTCTTCTTCTCTATAAAAGAATTCTCCGCATCTTTCATCCCAATACTCAATGTTAGTACATGGGATATTAGAATAATTACCTCCTTCTTCTTGTGACATAAATTCTACATTCCACACTATTAATGGAACATTACATGATAATGCCTCTTCTATAGCAAATCCTTGACTTTCATGAGCATCTACTATGATACCATACTTGGCATTTTTCAAGCAACTAATATAATCATCTTCCTCGTACTTTTTAAGATAATCAAATATTTTATATGAAATTTTCTTATTATCTAAAAAATCTTTTATAAAATTTAATTCTGATGCTTTTCGTCTTTTAAAATAAATAAACACCTCTGATTTATTTGAATTATCTGTTGGTTTAAATTTTTCTATTTCCACTGGAAATGGTTGAGTTCTAATCGGTATGCATAATTCTGCCTTCATATTTTTCCATACGTTAGATGCCCAATATGATGGTTGAATATAGACCGCGTTATTATAGCTATTTTTAATATAAAGTAA
>CESM01010351.1_pt1 | contig 12811 bp, 13 predicted proteins | sample 361421 | NCBI WGS metagenome assembly CESM01 (sample SAMEA2622219, study PRJEB7988) | marine metagenome | isolation source: saline water (ENVO:00002010), including | reverse complement strand
ATCTTCAGATAAAATTATTTTATCAGATATGGATATTTCGCGAATATCAGTCCTCGATTTTTACTGGGAAAGTGAAGATCATCTCTGGAAATGGAACAGTGAAAAAAATCAATCAGACTTAGAGCCCAATATGTCAATTGTAAATATTGCAATGTCTAACTTTACTGGCCAAGCATCTACTAATACACTAATTGTAAGTAGCTATTACAAAAGCATGCCGTATTATAATTTTAATGTCTATCGTAATGAAGAGCTTGCAGCATATTGGATAAATAATTATTGAAATATGCTAATGTTTTTATACAGGCCCGACTGGCACAGTGTCCTTATTAGGAGTTAAAAAGAAAATGGCACGAATGCATGCAAGACGTAAAGGTCGCTCAGGCTCTAGTCCGCAGACTAGGAAAGAAAACCCTAAATGGTCACCAAAGGCCAAAGACGTAGAAAAGCTAATCCTTGAATTATATTCTGAAGGTAAATCGTCATCTGAAATAGGAATTATTTTAAGAGATATGCATGGAGTTCCTAGTGTAAAATTAGCAACAGGCAAATCAATAACTTCAGTCTTGTTAGACGGAGGTTCTTCTTCTTCACTTCCAGAAGATTTAACAAATCTTATGAGAAAAGCAGTTCGTTTAGGCGAGCATTTAAAATTAAACAAGAAAGATATTCACAATACACGTTCTTTGAGATTAACTGAAGCTAAAATACTTCGTTTAGTGAAGTACTATCGATCGACTAAGGTATTGTCCGATGACTGGAAATATTCATTGAATGAAGCTAAGCTTTTAGTAGGATAATAGTAAATTTAATGGCCGATTGGTGCCTACTAGTAATAGATAATAAATCACATTTAATAAATCTTGATTTAAAAATTATAAATATAAAAAACTTTGGAAGTTTCCCTTCAGATTTTCTAAAAAAACAAAAATTAGGTATTGAGTTTGATTTTTTTAATAAGAGTGGAAAATTACTTCCATACAATTTGTCCGATATTCAAAGCAATTTAGTACGTGGCCCTCAAATAATATCGCCCAAAGATATTGCTTGGCTCATTTATAGTTCAGATGTTAAGTCAAATGATACAATTGTAGAAGCAGGTGGGGGATCAGGAGCACTTACAACAGCCTTAGCTCAAGCTTCTTTTCCAAATGGTAAAGTTATTACTTTTGAAAAAAATAAGAAGCATTACGAAATAGTAAAAAGAAATCTTACGTTAAGTCCATATTCAAGTCAAGTAGAATTAAGAAATGAAGAGTTAAACGATAAAAGTAGCCCCATACCTTGTAATTCGATACTTTTAGATTTACCTGATCCTCAAAAATTAATTAAATGGGCTGAAAAATCTTTAATTTTGGGAGGCAAACTATTGTGTTATATTCCAACAGTCAATCAGGTTGAGAGGCTATTATCTTCATTAGATGGTTGGGGAGAAGTGGAGATTAGTGAAATGATGCATAGAACTTGGCAACCCAAGTTAGATGCGATACGGCCTAATACAAATACTTTAGGGCACACTGGCTTTATTTTATCCGCTAGATTATTGAACAAGTAGCATACCTATTTTAGCAGTCTTCTTAATGTGATAATGATGTCAACAATAGAGGAAGTAATTATCATAGGTTCAGGTCCTGCAGGGTATACTGCTGGCTTGTATACGGGAAGGGCCATGCTCAAACCAAAATTATTTGCAGGTTTTGCAAGCGGAGGGCAATTGATGTTGACAAGCGATATAGAAAATTTCCCTGGCTACCCTGAAGGTATAGGTGGGCCCGAAATGATGATGGAATTAAGGTCGCAAGCTACAAGATTTGGTTGTAAAATAATTGATAAAAATGTTGATGCGATAGATGTAAGTTCTAGTCCCTTTAAGGTGAGTGTTGGAAAAGATCAGTTTTTGACTAAATCCATAATAATTACAACAGGAGCGGAAGCGATATGGCTTGATGCCGTTAACGAAGAAACTCATAAAGGCCAAGGAATTTCTACATGTGCTACTTGTGATGGGGCTTTTTTTAGAGATAAAGAAGTTATTGTTGTGGGTGGAGGCGATTCAGCAATGGAAGAAGCTACATTTCTTACAAGGTTTTGTACTAAAGTTACGATTGTCAACAGAAGGAAAGAGTTGAGAGCCTCACAAATAATGGCAGACAGGGCTCGAGAAAATAATAAAATTAGTTGGAAATTAAATAAAGTTGTAAAAGAATGGATTGGTGAGCAAGGTAATTTTGAGGGTGCTATTCTTATGGATACTGATTCTAACGAAGAGGAAATATTAAACTGTGATGGGGCTTTTATTGCAATAGGGCATAAGCCTATGACAAATTTTTTGGGCGATCAAATTGAATTAGATCCTCACGGCTATATTGTTCCTAAAGAAAATACAATGACTAATGTCCCGGGTATTTTTGCTGCAGGAGATGTAGTGGACACTCGTTATCGTCAGGCAATTACGGCCGCAGGTATGGGATGTATGGCAGCTATTGATGCTGAAAAATGGTTGGAAGAGAATTAACTTAAATTAACAATCCTTTTTTAGAACCCCTATCAATGACTATTTGTGCAGCGCCAGCTTTCTCTTAGCAAATCGGAAGATGCCATCAGTCCAATTATAGGTACAGTTTTGATATTGGCAATTATGGTTTCTATTACAGGAACAATGCTTGCTTGGGGTATTCCGCAAATTCAAGAAAGTGAAGCTTATGCTATTTACACTTCAGCTCAAAATAATTTTCTTAATTTCGACGCAGACTTGGATCAAGTTATAACTCAGGGAGAGGGTAGTTCACGTTCATCTACTGTTTCTTTCAGTGCTGGAACGTTTGTTCAACGTGAAAATTTAGATGAAATACGTTATTATTACGAAACAACAAATTGGTCATCTTTTGAAATCATTGGAGTAAAGAATGAAGCTAACAAGTTTGCTATTATCGATAATAAGGAAGTTATAGAAAATTTCGTAGTCAATATTTCATATCCAAATGGAACTACCTGGGAAGGAATATCTTCATCACATATTGTTTCTGGTTTTCCGTCTTTAATTTATGGGTCTTCAGCCACTTTTACAAGTACAGATAATAATACCGTTGTTGGCGGTTTTCTCATTTATGGTGTAGATTCGCTTTCGTACAAATATTCTTCTGTTTCAGGAGTTTATAAAATGCGTTTATTCAACGGTGGAATTGTTACTAGAGAGCCAGGCGGTCTTTTCTCTGTAAGTTCTAAGCCAATTATCCGTTCCATTTCTACAGATGATTCATACCAGTCTTTAGTTTTATATCAGACAGATTATAATATGACAACAGGTGCAAAATCGTTGACGGGAGGAAATTATAATTTCGAAGCACGAAATCAAGGAGGTAAAGATTCATCTTTTGAAGTTTACAATGTCAGAATGGGTTTTACGGGAGATAGTTCAAGAGCGTTGAAAACTTATTATTCCACTTATTGGAGTTTTAGTTCCGAGACATATACAATTTCTAGTAGTAAATCAACAGCAGCAGCCAATATGGGCTTTGAAGAAGATATTTTTTATAATCAAGATACTGCATTTGACTTTAGAATTTTGGAGAGAACAATTCATGTTGCATTTAACCTCCGATGATTCAGGCGCCTCACAGTTAATTGGTTATGTATATACGGCATTAATATCAGTTTTAATTTTGTCTTCAATGATGCTTACTTCAAGCACTATGCTGAATGGTAGTGTTTCTAATACTGCTCAAGAGGAAGCTGAACAACTTGCGCTTTACTTTCAATTGGCGGTAGAAGACCTACTTAATACAGTTAGAGAATATCCGGGTTCGTCACCAACGATGGTTCTAGATACAGGAACTGAAGCAATAAATCACGGAATACAATATAAGATTACAGGACTAAGTACAGGCTTAAAAGTCACCACTATTCAGCCACGTGGCGGTTCTTTTGAAGTTAACTTTCCGCTAGCGCCAGCAATATCTATTGAAACCACAAATTCGGCAGCACTAAAGTCAACTACTTCTTATATAGTCATATCCTATGATGTAAATCTAAAGGTGGTGAAGTTAACTTCAGGATGATAAGATGAGTGCTGCAAAAGAGACATTGGACGGATCTTCAGGATTAATAGGTGAAGAACAAGAGCAGATTGACGAATCAAAGCTTTCGTGGAGGGAGCGTCGCAAGTTAAACAAACAGAGAAAAGCTGAAGCCAAGAAGCGTAAATCTGCGGAAAAAGACGGCGTTATACACGATCTAGTTATGGATGACATAGAGATTGGAGAAGATTTTGAAGAATTAGATACATATCCAGTTAGGCCTCCATTTTCATATGTTAGAGTTTTATTTGATAAGAGAGATTATTCTAGATTTTATTATGTGGTTGAGCCCAAGCAAACAAAGCAAGAGAAGGAAGATTTACAAGTCATAAAAGATGTTCTTCAAAGAGCTCTAAACATCGAAAGAGATACTCTTGATGAAAGCCAAGAAGATTTTTTGAAGCAAGCAGTCGACGATATTCTGGATAGCTATAGGCTAAAATCACGTAAAAGTAATCGAGACAAAATTCATTATTACATTGAAAGAGATTTGATAGGTTATGGTAAAATTGATACAATGATGAAAGATCCTAATATTGAGGATGTTTCTTGTGACGGGCCTGGCGTAGAAATTTTTGTTTATCATAGAAGATTCGAGTCGTTAAGAACTAATGTAATGTGGGAAGATGAGTTAGAGTTAGAGCAATACATAATTCGTATGGCTCAGCGTTGTGGTAAGCACATTTCCATTGCTGAACCTCTTCTTGATGCAACATTAATGGATGGTTCACGTATAGTTATGACCTTGGGTAGAGAGGTATCTACCAAAGGTTCTACATTTACAATTCGGCGTTTTAGAGATGAACCGTTTACGCCTGTAGATTTACTTGAGTTCAAAACTTTTTCATCTATGCAAATTGCTTTTTTTTGGCTTGCAATGCAATATGGAATGTCTATGCTGTTTGTAGGAGGTACAGCTTCAGGAAAGACTACTTCTTTGAATGCATGTTCACTTTTCCTTCCATGGCAACATAAAATAGTAAGTATTGAAGAGACACGTGAGTTAAATTTACCACATCCAAACTGGATTCCAGGTTGTACTAGGCAAGGTTTTGGCGGTGAATCGGCAGGAAGCGGTACGAAAGCACCAGGAGAAGTTGACATGTATGATTTGTTACGTGCAGCTTTGAGAGAACGTCCTGAATACATAATTGTTGGGGAAATTAGAGGGGCTGAAGCTTATGTTCTTTTCCAGGCAATGGCAACAGGTCACACAACATATTCAACTTTCCACGCAGATTCAATTCAGAGTTTAGTTCACCGTTTAGAAAATAAGCCAATTGAAATTCCTCGAGTTTTGATTCCAGCATTAGATGGTATTTCTATTCAAATTCAAACAAGAGTTGGTGGAAAACGTGTAAGAAGAAATAAGGGTATTATCGAAATTATAGGTATTGATCCTCACTCGCATGAATTGCTAACTAATGAAGCTTTTAGATGGGACAATACTGTTGATGAATATATTTTTACTGGTAAATCATACATTTTTGAAAAAATAATGATGAAGGCTAATCTCAACCGTGTTGAGATTATGGATGAAACTAAGAGAAGGCAGTTAGTAATTGAGTGGTGTTTGAAGAAAGGAATACGAGATTACAAAGATTTTGCCAGAGTTGTCGCAGAGTATTATGTACATCCTGAAGATGTAATGAGGAGAGTTTACGAGGACATGCAGGTTGGAGGTAAAAAGCGCAGACGTAAAGTTGCAGACAGAGATTTAGATTTATCTCGATCAGATGATTCGGAAGTAGATGTTTCGGATTTCCCACCTAAAATTAGGCAAAAGTATCAAACTCGTGAAGCGAAAGAACAAGCAGCTCGAGCTAAGAGCGACGCAAAAATTTCACAAACCGACGATCCAACTAAGAGAGCTAATTTGATAGCTAATGAAGAGCAGAGAAGGGCAAAAGTTGAAACTAGATTAGAGAGTGATTTGTTAAAAGATCAAGCCTATTATGTACCATTAAAGCAATTAAAACCATTAGCTAAGCAAATAAGTTTGGGCGATATATCCTCATTAAATGAAGTTGAAGGAAGAAGAATGCTTAAAGATGTCCGTTCAGAGATGAACAAGAAGTCTAAAGCTGAAACTAATATTTCAAAAATGGAAGCTACAGATAAAAAAGAGAAAGCAATATCATCAGAGGAAGAACGAGCATCAAAGTCATTAAACAGCCTAAAAGCTAAGCTAGCAAATAGGGTTCAGCGTTCAGCGAACCCACGTTGGTGGCATTCATGGCTCTAATAGGTCTAACTGGTTTCGAAACATTTAGCCGAGTTTTGTTAGGATGGTTCGGCCGTATGGTCACTAAGGACTCGGTAGAGCTTAAAAATCAATTAGTCAAAGCAAGAATTCCACTCCTACCAGAAGATTATGTGGCCTCATCGGCTATGCAAGTGATTCTTACCTTTTTAGGCGGAGTCGCTTTTTCACTTGTTATTGTTGGAGTCTTGGTTCCACAATTAGAAACAATGCAAGATCCAACAAAAGAAGAAGGTGAAAACTTTGCAGTTTCAAATATAATTCAATATGCACTCATTGCCCTTTTAGTATTTGTATTGCCTGCTTTAGTGGCTTTGGTTCAATTTTTGACTCCAGCTTTATTGGAAAGCAGTAGAGGGACAAATATGGATAGACAAATTCCTTTTGCAGCAAGTTATGTGTCTGCAATGGCTGCAGCTAATGCTACACCTTCAATGACTTTTAAGTCACTCGCGAGAAACAAAGATATTTATGGAGAAATTGCGAATGAAGCTGCATGGATTTATCACAGCATGGAATTTATGGGAAGAGATTTAGTTACAACTCTGAAAGAAGCTGTTGATAGAACGCCTTCAGAAAGATTTGCTGAATTTATTCAAGGAATTATAGGAACCGTTACATCAGGAGGCAATCTAAAGTTATATTTCCTTAATCGTTCAGAATATTATGCACAACAAAATAGAGTTCATGTGAAAGACGTATTACAGCAAATGGCTTTGTTTTCGGAAGCTTATGTGGTTGTAGCTGTTGCATTACCTATTTTTGCTATGATTATTGCAGTTATTACATTCTGGGTTTCAGGTGCAGGCATGAAACTTGAAGAAGTACACATGTATTTGCTAATTTTTGGAGGATTTCCGGTTATTCAGACAATTTTTTCAGTTTTATTCTATACTTTGAGTCAGGAGGTTTCGACTGATTAATGACAATTAAAGGCAACCTTCAAAAGAAAATCTATCGCGATCGCCGAACTGGCGTAAAGAGAAGGTGGATGGAATATAGTAAAGTTACTAGATGGCTATCAGTTAGAGACAAAGTAACAGATTGGGCTCCAGCGTTCGTGGCTTTCTTTTCTATTGTTTTTGCTTTATTTTTCTTTATGATTGCTAATATTAATAATAATACAGATGAACAAACTTTAGTAGTAGATGTAGACGCAGATAAACAATTCGATAATCCTTGGGACATGAATGATGGTCAATTTTCGTTTACATTTGGAAATACTTACAATGAAGGCGGAGGTCAGCAAAACCGTGTTGAAGCAATCTATGGTTTAGGTCTACCAATAGCAATACAGAAGAATGAGTCTGTAGATTCCAACCCTCTTGTTGATGGTATTGAGAACGAAATGACTCCTAACACATGGTACCGTACATTTCCTGAAATTTCGGCTATAGATTACATTGTATTTGGCCTTATTTCGTTATTTTTACCATATGGCGTATATGGTTACCGCAGAGATCAAATTAGAGCTAAAGTTGAGGAAAAGTTCCCAGATTTTCTGAGAGATCTAGCTGAATATTGGAAAGGCGGTCTTAGTATGACTGTAGCTATTCAAACACTTGCAAAAGGAGAATATGGTAATCTTAATGATGAAGTTAATAAGATGTCCTCACAAATTTCCTGGGGGGTTTCTTTTGGTGAAGTTTTAGAAATGTTTACTGAGAGAGTGACTTCACCTATAGTTACTCGTGCAGTTAGAATGGTAGATGAAGCCAACAAAGCAGGAGGTAAGATTTCGGATATTCTACTTGCAGCTTCCTATGATGCACGTGAAATTAAAGCTCTTGAGACCGAAAGAAGACAAGAAGTAGGAAGTTATGTTACAGTCATTTACGCTTCTTTCTTTGTTTATCTTGGTATTATTCTTGTCTTGGCTTCGACTTTCATTCCTGCAATTGTAGATTCTTCAGCAGCTACAAGCGGTTCAGGTTCAATGTCTATAGGTAATTTGACAATAAGAGAAATGAATGAGGTTTGGATTTCGACAGTTTTCCTCTACAGTTTACTAATCCAAGGAATGGGAATGGGTATGGCTGCAGGCTTTATGTCAACGGGGAAATTGTATTCTGCATTTTTACGGGCTTCATTTTTGTTATTTTTAGGCTGGTTTATTTTCGAATTAGCAGGCATTACTACATCGATGGTAACTCCGCAAATCTAGGGAATTATTCAATGAAAAATACGAAAGGACAAATGCATGTTTTAGAAGTGTTACTAGTAGGCGTTTTATTCACTTCAGCAGCGAATGTAGCTGTAAACATTTTACCTACAAGTGATGCAGATAATTCAGGACAAAATGATCTTTACTTTTCAGGAATGGAAATTTTAGAGTTGTTAGACAATTGGGTACCCTTAGATTCAAATATATCTTCTGAACATAATGGTTCAACATTAGCTTGGTGGTTAGCTACAGATAATAATTCAGAGATAAAGCAATATCTTGATTCAGGTTTACCTTCCTCAGTATCTTACAGATTAGAAGCGATTCATGGTTCTCAAAATGAAGTCATTGTAAATAGAGAACTTCCAGACGGGGAAATTAGTACTTCATTTAGGATAGTTTGGAGCGATAGTGAAATTTGGAACTTAACCTTACACTTGTGGTATGGCTACAGGGAGGCATAATGAACACGAAAGGTCAGCTTCTATTAGTTTCAGGTCTTTTGATGTCTATTACACTAATCGCAGTAAGTAGTACAATTACGCATTCAGTAAATCTAGGTACTCATCAAGGTGAAAGACATGATTTAACTCCTCACATAAGCTCAATTGAAAAGAATTTTCCATTAGCATTAGAGCATGCAATAGGGGAAAATGAAGGTTCTTTGGAAATCAATGATACATTTAGACAAGTCTCGAAGAATTTTGAATCCTTATTTGCTTCAAGAGGTATTTCGTTGTTTTTTAGTTTGACTTCTTCATCATTAAATTCTGGAAATCACACATTTGTATATGATTATACTATGAGTGATGGTATTATCACAATATTATTATCCAAAACAACCGAATTCTAAATTACTCTTTCGATCCAAATGATGTGATTGTTCTTTTGAACATTCCGCCGAAACCAATCACTGTAGTAATTAAGATTCCAATAAACATTAACAAATATCCTAGGTATAGTTGTTCTAAATTATTATTAAAATCGGTTTGATTAGTTTCTCCATTAAGGGCCATTAATCTGATAAGTCCTAATATGAATCCTGCAATCAATAAAATAAATCCAATACTAATTCCTATTTCAGAAGTTGTAAATCCATCTTCTTCTACGTCTGGTTTTCCTTTAAAATCTGGAAAATCATTGTTACCTTTTTCTTCATCAGACATAATCTAGCCAGAAATAATAGGTTAATAAGCTTGCCCTTCGGATTTCATTTTATTTATTTATGCTCTAAAGCGGCTTTAACCAATCCAAAATGTAGTGGTGAAGGTTTATCTGGTCTCGATTTAAATTCAGGATGGAATTGCGATGCCATAAAATAAGGATGATTTTCTAATTCTAGAATCTCCATGCGTCTTCCGCTTTTATCTCTTCCAGTATATTTCATTCCTCCTTCTTCTATTTGTGCAATATAATCTGGATTGATTTCATATCTGTGGCGGTGTCTTTCAAAAATAGTACTACTTTTGTATAATTCCTTAGCTTTTCCTCCAGATATTACAACTTCATGATCTCCTAATCTCATAGTAGCTCCCATATCCTTTACGCCTTCTTGTTCAGGCAATATGTCTATTACAGAATGCTTTCCTTTAGGATCTAGCTCTGATGAATTAGCATCTTTTAATCCTAAAACGTTACGAGCGAATTCTATAGTAGCCAGCTGAAACCCAAAACAAACACCAAGGTATGGAGTCCCTGTCTCACGAGCCCATTTAGCACTCATTATTTTACCTTCTGAGCCTCTGCTTCCGAATCCACCTGGAACTAAAACACCATTTACGCCTTCAAGACTTTTTGCATTTCCACTATCTTCTAAGTCAGGTGCCTCAATCCATCTAATTTTAACTTTACAATCAAGTAATGCGCCTGCATATCTCAATGATTCTTCGTGGGATATATACGAATCCTTTAAATCAGTATATTTTCCTATTAAAGCTATTTCTATAGTTTTGTTACCATTTGAAATTCGGTCAGCGAAGTCTTTCCAGTTCTTTAAATCGGGTTTCTTAGGTTTTAGACCTAGACGTTTTTCAACTAATTCAGGAAGTTTTTGCTCTAGGAAAACCATAGGAACATCATAAATTGATCTTGCGTCTGGAGCAGAGATTACACATTCACGTGGTATATCAGCAAAAAAGGCAATTTTGGTAGCTATATCCTCTTCAAGTTTTGTGCTACTTCGCCCTACAATAATATCAGGCCTTATTCCTAATCCTTGTAGTTCTTTTACAGAATGTTGAGTAGGTTTAGTTTTTTGTTCACCTACGGCACCTACAACTGGGACTAAAGTGGTGTGTATAACCATAATATTCTCTTTTCCTTCCAATCTTCCTAATAGTCTTACAGCTTCCATGAAGGGCATTGATTCAATATCCCCTACAGTCCCTCCTAATTCAACCATGCAAATATCAGCCTTAGCTTCTTTTGCAGCCTTTTGTATTCCATCTACAATTTCACGTACTACGTGTGGAATAATTTGTACAGTTTGGCCGAGATAATCTCCATGCCTTTCTTTTTCAATTACATTCTTGAAAACTTTTCCAGTAGTAATGTTATGATCTTTTGTTAAATTACAACTCAAAAACCGTTCATAATTTCCTAAATCTAAATCAACTTCAGCCCCATCAGTCATTACAAAAACTTCACCATGTTCATAGGGATTCATAGTTCCTGCATCCACGTTCAAATAAGGATCAATTTTGACAGCTGTAACTTTGTATCCTGCACGTTGCAGTAGTAGGCCAGTAGAAGACGAGGTAATTCCTTTACCTATTCCAGAAAGAACTCCGCCAGTCACAAGTATATATTTCATTGACTCAACGGACTAATACATGTTAGAAGCTCTCTTTAAGGCCGTCGGTCCACTTAAACCCCTTTTCAATATTATATTATGGCATTAGAAATTAATCAGCATAATGATAAATTATTTTGGTTTGATTTAGAGCCAAATAATGAAAAAGAATTTATTACAATTTACATTTTAATTGATGATAAAATTACATTAATTGAAACAGGTCCAGCTTGTTCTCACAATAATTTAGTAGAAGGAATCAATAAGGCAGGTGTAGGATTGTCTGACATAGATTACGTTGTTCCTACTCATATTCATTTGGATCATTTTGGAGGTGGTGGCCATATTATGAATGTTTGTGAGAATGCTAGCGCAGTAGTACATCCTAATGCAGTGTATCATGTTTCAAATATAGATAAATGGTGGTCAGGGAGCCTTGATTTTCTGGGTGAAGTAGCTGAATTATATGGTAAGCCTTTATGCATTCCAGAATCAAGAATTATTTCAGCTGAGAACAATTTTGAATTGGATTTGGGAAAGACTAAATTGAAATCATTACATACGCCGGGGCATGCACCTCATCACATAACATGGATTAATGATAAGTCAGCTTTTGTTGGAGATTCTCTAGGTCTTTGGTATCCCAAAATTGGTAGAGCATTTCCAGTTACTCCAGGATATTATAGGCATGATTTAGCACTTCAAAGTATCAATCTAATGTCTGAGTTAGATTTAGAAGAATTATACTATACCCATTTTGGACCAAGACCCTCAGAAGGTGCATTTGAACAGACTATTAGTGAATTTCAAGCTTGGATGACAATTGTTGAAGAAGGAATAGAGAAGAATCTTGGTCCAAAGGAAGTATTGGATATACTTTTTTTAACACAAGAAGGTTTGAAGCTTACTGATATTAAGCACGGAATACATCAGAAAAATACCCATCTAGGTTCTGTTGAAGGAATGATGAGTTGGGTTATGAGGGAAAATGAGAAAGACCAATAGCATTCCACCAGTTGAATCATCACCTTTTCCGCATGTAGTCGTTGAAGATTTTCTTGATGAAGATGCCTTAGATTTAGTCGTTGATGCATTAGCAGGCCTTGAGTATAGTTTTAGCGAATCAGATCTTTTTAGTTATTGGGCGAGTGTAAAGTTAACTGACATTGATCATCCAGCAATGAATGTTTTAAGAGAGGATTTAGGGGACAAAATTTGGAGAACCGAAGTAGCTAAAGCCTTTCAAGTTTCCAAATTATCTAAAATTGATTTGGCCGCCTATGTTTATGGTTTAGGAGATTTTCTTTTGCCTCATGATGACCAAGTAGAAAATCGCGTAATTGCCTATAGCCTTCATTTAACTCCAGATCTTGATGAAGAAGATGGAGGTTCCTTAGACCTATTCCAGGCAGATAAAGCAGGTAAATCCAAATTAGTTAAAAGAATAATTCCTAAATTTAATTCACTGAATATGTTTGAGGTTTCGGAAACTTCTTGGCACCAAGTTAGTGAAATTT
>CESM01073811.1_pt1 | contig 12849 bp, 22 predicted proteins | sample 361421 | NCBI WGS metagenome assembly CESM01 (sample SAMEA2622219, study PRJEB7988) | marine metagenome | isolation source: saline water (ENVO:00002010), including | reverse complement strand
CGGACTTGAGCTAACGCGATCTATTACAACCACACTGTGATCAATAGATTCGCAATCCCACGGCTGACAAAGATGGTCCTCCATCCTCTCCGGCCAATCATCTAAAGGCACATCGGCTACCAATGCTTGTATTGGCATACGTGCCCACATCGCTCCTCCGTGGACGTTTGACTCAACGTCATCGGAAGTGTCTGTAATTCCAGTAAAAACTACTTGAAAACTCAAGGATCTATCTGGAATTGTGTTTACCGCTATAGCAAGCGCATGTAAAAACTCACCATGATATCGCTGGTGGTCACATGTAAATTCTTTTCGCACCCAGCATTTAAAATACGGGATGTTGCTTATCAAATGGGCCATCAATCATCCGCCCATAGGCTTCTTTTTCTTCATCAGTGCGCCGCCCTTAGACTTTTTAATTGCGCCGCCCTTAGACTTTTTAATTGCGCCGCTGTTGGCTTTAAATTTGGGTGCCCCTACCCTCCCGGCCCCTCTAGGAGGGCGGACAAAACCCTTTCGGGGCCCCGTGGATTCGGGCGCTCCGCCATCTTTCATGCCGGCAGGCTTCATCATTGCGCCGCCCTTGGACTTTTTGATCGCGCCGCCTTTGGACTTCTTCATTGCGCCGCCCTTGGACGTTTTACTAGAACTGCCTCTAGGGGCACCATTACCTAAATTAACTCTACTACCAGCCATTTTACTTCTCCTATGTGTAACGAGTTCTTTTACGACGTTCAGACATGACTGCACCACAGCCACGATGATTTTTGCGTATTTCGCCACCATTAGCCGCCATTTTGACCTTAGCCGCTTTAGTGTTCGACACGACTTGTTTACCTTGAGCCCCTTCACGCTTCTTTTTTTTAGCTGTAGCGGCCCGTTCAGCTTTACTTAAACTGTTTGCTTTAGAACGAGGTAGGCAACGGTCTGGGCGCTTTTTATCTTTGGACGTGCCACATTCTCCAACAATGTTGCCACTGCTGTCGATGCGAACCCAATCTTGATCAAGCCACTTTTTAAGTTCGCCCATTGCCTTTTTTTCCAGATTTTTTTGAACCCGGCAGGGTTTTTTCTAAACGATCTGCTTGACCGGCGTGTAATTTAGAGGCTTTACGCAGTTCAGCTATCATTTTTCGTTTCTGAGCAACAGTCATTTCAGGCATTTTAATACCTCATTTTCCTTTTCTTTTGCCACCTTTGGATTTTTTGGCGTAATTAGGGTCTTTACAGTATTTACTAGCCGCCAAATTAGCGTAAGCAGAGGGGTACGTGTCAAAGGTTCGCTTTGCCCACGCCTTTCCTTCAGGACAGATTTTACTGCCCTTACTTTTACTAGACGCCGCACCGCCTTTACGCATGTAAGTGACTTGGACCTTAGCTTTTGTAGGCCCTGTTTTTACCCTTGATGTGGACATACCCATAATAAATCCTCACGCGTAAGTGTTTATTGCTCTACCCTTTGTAGCATCAGTAGAGGGGGTTGTATCAACAGATGTAGGCTGGAATTTTACCTTGGCCGCATCTAACGGCTGTTGTGAATTACTCAAAGTGGTCGGATTCATCGCAGGATTAGCCGCCCCCGCAACAATACCCGTAGGCTTCTGCATCATATTAGGCCACCTAACACCGCCCACCTGCAAAGGGTCACTAGCCATGTATCACCCGGTTACCCATTGACTGAGGACAGGAACACTTATAATTAAAACAGCTAAACCCCAGATTTTTATATCTAATGCTTTTAAAGAGTTTTTTTGGTCGTCTAAACGTTCTTCGATACGAGTGTAACGAAGCGCACACTCCGCCTCATGCTTTTCCAGCTTAGATAAAACGTCTTCTACCCGCATAGTTACCACGCCTTACAAGACCAATATCGTGCCGAAAACTTATCCTTTGCCGTGTCACAATTGTGACGTGCCCGAAAATTACTTCTACGCCCCGGTTGAGACTTCTTGATCGACATATTCGGGTCACCAAAACGGACAAGCTTTACTTCATTGCCTTTTTTAGCCAAAACCGCACTTTTTTTTGATTTACCGGGAGTTTTTTTTGGCTTGTTATAGCCAGAAAACGTTTCTCCACGGTAACTCAAACGACCCGAAGGCAGTCTTTTTACGTTTTTGGTGGTTGCCATTAGCTAAAAAACACCGTGATTGCCGTAATATTAGTTAAAACACTAACGTTGATATCAGACACTTTTATGCCCTCATCAGGAATATTGACCGAGTGTGTTTCGCTCGCAGAAAAATCCAAGTCCAATACAGTGCTTCCGCCACTCCCGTCTGTAATAGTAAGACGGGGCGTTCCTGAAGCAGAAAAAACTTGGATTTGACGAATACGAGCAGGCCCTACACCAGCAGAGCCCGTCCCGGTCAGACGCTTTGATCTTACGTCTGAATTAGCCATGGGTATCTCCCGTTAGGATGCGTCAGAAGTGCTGGATATTCCAAAAAACTTCAAAACAATGACCGTGTCGCCGCCGGGATCACCCGAAACAACAAGCTCAACCTCATCTGCTGTGCCCGTAGCCGCAGTGGTTGTACCACCCGACATTCCAAGGACACCATTACATGGGAAAAACCCTTTAAATCCGGTCGAATTCACAGCGGCTGAAATACCGTCAACAAAACCATCCGTATCAGCATCTGTGCCAATGTCTTGAAGGTTTACAGCGTTCGCGGCGGCTGTAGTAACAGCGATTGTGACGCCCATAGGAATGAAGTTATCTGGGATACCAATTGCAGACTCTTTTCCCGTGGTGGCACCATCCGCTACCGTAATGGTCGTTTCATAAGTAGAAAGCGTCATTGTGCTAGTTACAGCACCGGTAGTGGAGTTTTTGGTTATATCTTGGAAACCGTTTTCAGAACGGACGGGACCGTTAAACGTAGTATTAGCCATGAGGTTCTCCTGTCGTGGCCAGTGTCAGCCTCAGTATGAGACTGTCAGGAAAAATTTATATTAACATAAATGTTCCACGTGGAACAAAAAAAGCCGCCCGAAGGCGGCTTGATTTTTAGGCACCCGGTGTGCCAAAGACACAACGCCAATCGGAAACCCCGAAACTGTAACGCTCACGCGCCTTGAAGCGCATGTTGCCAGTGTCGAAGTCACCTTCCATTGCAGTCTTGATGGGGCTTCTGTTAAACATCTTGAAGCCGTTAGGTGCGTCAGTCTTAATGAAGAACGCATCTGTGTCGGTCAAGAAATGGTTAACTACCGCGCCATCTGGGAGCATGCCCATAGACTTGGTTGCGTTGAGGTCATTGTCCGCAGTCCCCGGACGCAGGTTGGAGTTGATCACCCGCTCTGCAATAAATTGCAGTTCTTTCGGGATAATCATCTTCATACCACGTACCGCGATCTTCAGACCACGCTCATCCGTGAAACCAGCAATGTCAATTAGCATCTGCTCAAGAGAAGTCTCGTTGAGGTCAGCGGCGGTTGACAGCAGGTTTCGTTGATTCCCTGAAAGGGAAGGGTGAGCCGCAGAGCAAAGAGCCGCACCGTCTCCCACAGGAGAGCCAGTGCTAAAGGCGTTGTTCAAAATTGAAGCGCCCTTAATCTGCTTGGTCTGGGACATTGATCGTGCCAAAGCACGGGTGTAACGAGAAGCAAGGCGGTCATACAGGTTGTCTTCAATCGCCTCTTCGGTGATTGAAAACGCCAGTGCAATCGTTTCGTGAGTATAACGTGCAGTAAATGTCTCCTGCGCGTCATCAAACGAAATAGCACCACCCTCTGACTTAACCGGCGCAGTGCCGAAGCCAGACAGCATTACTTCTTCTTCAAAAGCACGATCTGAAGTCTCTTCTTCAAAGATTTCAGCGTGTTCCTGCTCATAGCGATCATACTCAAGTCCAAAGAGAGCGTTAAGCCCCGGCTCAAGTTCCTTCGCCAACTGTGCGCGAGAAATAGCCATTACCTAATCCCCCTTAAATGCCGGTTGAGTCGGCAGTGGTTTGCGAAGCAAAACCACGTGTGCCAGCGTTGAAATGAGCGTTCAATCGAACAAGGAGGTGCGCTCCCGCAGACGAATAATCATTGTTAGCATCATCGTCAACCAGACCTACGATACGCAATGGTAGCGTTGCAGTGGTGTTAATTGTACTTACGCCCAATTGGGAATTTGACTTACCTGTATCGGTAGAACCGGTACGAGCAGAAGTTCCCAAGCTTGCGTTAGCAAAAACAGCCGTTAATGCAGTAGCTCGGTCAGTGAGAGTAGCATCCGCCGCGACGACGAACAGTTGATCGGGGTTATCCGCCACAAGAGCCTTTACCGGGAAGTTAGTATCTACCGATACGCTTCCTGATCCGGGCCAATAGTTAAGAAACACAGGTTTCTTTTGTGTGGCATCGTGATATTCAACCCCTACTAGAACACCAAGGGCTTGCGTAGTGCCGCCATCGGTAGCTCCAGCTTGGTCTATAACGCCTGCGGCAGTGGGAACACAAATACTTCCATTAAAGATAGCATTTGCGTTGTTACTAGCAATTTCATACTGAGTAACACCTGTGCTGTTAGCACCGCTTCCTACAAGACCTACAGGACGAAGACCAAAGGCAGTTTCTTGATTTGCCATAGTTTAGTTCTCCATTCTGTGCGGCCCTATTTCTTGGGGCCGCCAAAAGTTACACGACTCTGACGCTCGGGTTTTCCGATTGTCATCGTTGGATGAGCGTTTTCTCGCAACATATCGCTTTCAACAGCTTCAATTTGGTCCGCGTTACGTTGAGCAAAGTACTCAGCGCGTTCTTCCACTGTTTCTACCGGTATGCGAGCGAGCATCAATCCGCCAACACCAAACACACCTTCATACTTACCTGATTCAATTACCGGAGATTCAAAATCTGGATACTCGTCTTGGCGAACAAGCTCATAGCCTTCTCGCAATCTTGCTGAAATATTCTTGGTGTCGTCAAAACCCCTTACTTCAGCGCGTATCCAACGATGTTTGTAGCCCTCTGGCGCAGGTGGTGCATCTAACATAGACGGGGGAGTCCAAGGCTTACGCCGTCCCTGCTTCTCCCTTGACGCTGTTTCACGTGAGGAGCGGTCAATGCCCTCAAAGCCTTTCTTCTCTGTGGACATGGTATTACTCCTTAACGTATTTCGCGTATTCTTCAAGCGGCACTCCCAATTTTTTAGCGATTGCTACTTGGGTCTGAGAGAGTTTGACCCTTTTACCACTGCGCCCAGTTTTGGTGGAGCGAGAGACACCGGCAACAGTCTGAGCGGGTTTGCGGCCAGCGGATTGCTCCTCTCCAAATTTATGTGGGAATTCCCGTTTAATTCTGGAGTCCAATTCATTGTAGTAGTCATCGGACTGCGGGTCAAACCCTTCATCTTCAATTAATTTCTTGTGAATTCCGAAGGCGGCAAACGTCATTGCCTCATCGTTTCCAAACCAAGAGTTCTTTTCAGCCCACACTTCGGCTTTAGGATCAGGCCTCTGCCTTTGCGGCTCTTGCGCTTGCTGTGGAACTTGCTGTGGAACTTGCTGTGGAGCCTCTTGTGGGGCTTGTTGGGCGCGAGATTCCGCTTGGCGTTGCGCCCGTGCATACCCGTCTGCGGCAATAGTAAGGTTGGTTAGCTCTTTCTGGGCCGCAATTTGACCCTCTGCATCTCCAAGCTCTACGGCTCGCCTATAATTAGCTTCTGCCTGCTCTTGCTGTATAGAAATACGTTGACCGTACTCATTCATAAAGCCTTGATCTAACGTTTCCATACGATTGCGAATTTTTTCAGCCTCAGACTGCACGTTTTGTGCATATTTGATGGCTTCTTCTTCGCGGCGCTCGGCATCACGCATCTTCTTTGTAAGACGGTTGATGCGCTTTTGAACAGATTCACTGTACTGTTCTATTTCTTCGTCTTCTTTAGAAGATTCTTCAACAACCTCTACTTCTGGCTTGGGCTCGGGCTCGGGCTCGGGATCAGATGTTCCACGTGGAACATCCTCTTTTTCCGGTTGCTCAAGCTCAACCTCTGTTTCTTCAGCGTCTCCCACGTCTAACTCAAATTGCGGCTCTGCCATGGTTTCCTCCTTTACAAACTAAGAATGTCTTCTGGATCGTCAATAATTGCTAAGATTTCATCATCGTTCAAAATCCTGCACTCCCCTCCGTCAATACGGAACCTAGACCCAGCATAGCGAGCAAAGATTACCCATTGCTTTTCAGTGCACCACGGGCCATCTGGGAACTTATCGGCGTCCTTATAACAGAGCGGACCCTGCTTGACGACATAACCCACCACCGTTTGAATCTGCGTGTCATTCAACACTTGATTGGGTATGTAAATACCGCCTTCGGTGGTTTCTTTGCCCCGGTATGGGAGGATTAACATGCGCCAGCCGGTAGGCTGTGGCATACGCTCCAAAAGACTTTTATCCATGGCCTCTGGGTCGAGCACCTTGGGTTGTGGAGCTTTGTAAAGGGATTTGACGCCTTCTGCGGCGGCGTCTAGGTCAATTTCTTCAGCTAGATCAGTCATTTAGTTGCTCCTGTTTTTCTAGCAGGCCCGAGAGTTCCTGTGCTACATAATTCAAAGCCGATAGCTCACCCATAAGGTTTTGGTACTGCTCCATCGACTTAACGCCATTGTTTTCCAACAATTCTAAGACTTGTACGCGCCTGTCCTTAATAGACTTTTGAACAAACTGTACCAAGTATAATGAATCCACATGCGCTCCATCTCAGAAAGTCTTATCTATATACCACGACAGTCTAAAACGGGCAACTAATATGTCCACATGACAGGACCAGTAGTGCGGATATCCACATGGACAAATGTCTTTGCAACACCCACTCCACCAAAACCTAAATTCAAGGCCTCTTCTACAACTTTTCGCCGCTCAATACCGTTTTCAACGTGTATGTCTGCGGCAATACCTTGAGCATGTGTTCCGGGCTTTACCTTAGCTTTTTCTAAAGTGTGGTTTGGGGATCGATACCCCGAAGTGATGTGAAAAGGAAAGGCACACGCTTCACGAAGTTCGTCCAAACGATCAATAAACTCCGGAACAATCTCGTTTTCCCCGGTTTCCTGACAAGCAAATTCTTCTTCTTTGAAGTATTTGTAAGTCATTCTTTCTTGCCCGACCCCAAAAACAAACCAAAAGCGCCCGTCAGAGCGCCCGTCATAACAGAAACCAAAGCGGCTTGCTCTGGGTTTGGGTCAGGAAGATCCATGAACCACTCAACCACACGGTACGTCATGAAAATCATCACGAACATGACTAGCCGAGGCAATATTCTCCAGCGGTCAAGAACCTCGGGAGTGATCATTTTTCACGGGCTACCTGTTTGGTCTTCTCAAAGGTCCGTAAACCACCGAGGCCAAGCATTCCCAGCAATACCGTAAGCAAGCTTTCCATCTCAAATACAGGTAACGGAGGGGCTTCCACACCAGCAAATGTGATGACAAAAACAGCAATAGGCTGACCGACAAAGTGCCAAGCCAAAGCAACCCCGCAAGTCCACCCAACAAAAGGTCGCCAACCTGCGACAAACATAGACTTATGCGCCGCTTCAGCCTTGTTAATCTCAATTTGACCTTTTGCAAGCTCTTGAGCATGACGCTCGGACATTGTTGCAATTTCATGTGCAAGCTTCGCTTTTTCATCAGCATCGGGTATGAACTTGTCTAGCAATCCCGTAACAGGGCCTATCAGGGCTTGTAACATTAGAATCCACTCAGTGAGGCTTGAATTTGAGAAGGCGGAATACCGAAATAGCTTAACTGGCCGATTCCTTGATCAATAGGGGGAATCATGCCTTGGTTATAAAACTGTTGGTATCGATACGAATCTAACATCTCCGGAGTAGGTGGGATGTATCCCGCCGGAGGGTCAGACGGCAGTTGCGCTAAATAAGGGTTGTTCATTGGCGGAGGAGCGGTGGGCGTGGTATATGAATAGGACCCCCCGGTAACTCCGCCCACTGGCGGTTGGCCCCCTCCCGGTTGTCCTACCCCCGGTTGCCCCGACCCCGGAAGCCCTATCGGCGTTCCAGAGCCTCCCGAAGATCCTTGTGCCGCCAAAAGCTCTTTAAGCGCCGCAAGCTCTTCTTGCATAGCCGTGAACTGATCTTGAAACTCTGTAAAATAACCGGGAGGGCCTTGGGTAGCATACGTTTTATAGCCTTGAGGCACATTTCCTGCGGCTAACTGAGATTGACGGTCTAAATATCTTTCATAATCATCCTGCTTAGGGTTTTTCATACCAGCATACGCAATGCTGTCCCGAAGCTCCTCTCCCGAAAGGCCAGAGTTTACCCAATACAATAAGCCCTTTTCTTCCGCAGGACGCCCGAAAAGCTCTATGTACATCTGATTTACATCAGCCGCCCGATCCGCATAACTTTTTTGTGCGAACTGCTCCTGTGCGGCCTGAAAATTAGTGTAATCCTGACCAGTTGGGTTACTCGCCGCGCCCGCAATCAAAGCATCACGAAGTGCTTCTCCCGTCAGCCCAGACTCCATCCAATACGCGGCACCTGCGTCTTCCGCGCCGGTTTCACGATCAAAAAGCTCGTTATATAGGGCGTCTAACCGTTCTCTAGAAACCGCCATAAGTCACCTCAACAGCTAGTGAACCGTGAGCCGCGAAGCGCGGCACCCATGCCACGTTTCTTGCCGGTTGTAGACTTACCCGTCATAGTATCGGGCGTCTTTTCTTCCTTTGCCACGGCGTAAGGAATTGAACCCTGACCTTGAATCTCGGCTTTAGCAACGGGATTAGGTGGATTCTTAGGTGGTGCACCATCAACTTTGACTTTCATGTCAGTTGTTCCTCATTTTCATAATTTCTCTTTCACGTGCGGCATCAATTCTAGCTTGTGTTTGACGCTCTTGGCTAGCTAGCCGTTGCTGGAACTCAGTCTGCTTATTAGCCATACGCTGTTGATCCATCTGCAATTCAGCTTGATCTATCTGCATATCAGATTGTTGCTTCTGAGCATCCAACTGAAGCTCCTGTTGCTTGAGTTGTACAAGCGGATCAGGGCCTTGGCCGGTTATCTGAGCAGTAAGCTGTTTCAACTTAGCAAATTCCTGCGCGTTTAATTGAGCCACCATAGACTCCAACTGAAGCTCTAGATCCGGAGTTAACGCCTGACCGCCCGTCTGTTGCAACAACTGCGCCGTCGCCATCTCCTGACACTTGATCTTTACGTGCTCAATAATGTGCTTCTGAAGGGCAATAGCCGCCTGCGGCAACGCTTGTAACATGGGGGATGTTCCAAAAATTAAATGTGCCATGATATGGGCATCATGGTCTTGCCCCTCAAACGCTTTCAATTGCACACCGTCAATAACATCCATATTTTCTTGAGCCGGATCTTTCGGTATCGGGTCCTCAGAAGAAGGCGCAATAAGTATCTTATCAACATCATTGACGCCCAAAGCCTCATACATACGCCGATACGCCTCATGCAAATCATGGATTTGCGGGGCCTGCATGGCCATCTGCAATTGAGACTGAGCCAGAGAAATACGCTGTGCCTGCGAGAACGAGTTGGGGTTTGATACCGGAACCACATCAACCCTGTCATCAAAGTCTTGACGCATGATCGTGCGATCACCGCCCGCTACCGCATACGGATACTCCTGCGGCAAATACTCCGACATGACCCGCGCAAGGAGCTTAAACTCCTGCCTCATGCCATAGTGCAGGCGCTTGTGCACCGCACTCATGACCCGTGAGCCTTGTTCCAATAACGCTACCGTCGTGCCAACAGCCGCCTGCTGGTTGCCGTCGCCCACCTTCATATCAGTAATCGTCGCGAACCGACGACCCGCATCAACTACAAAGCCCAAAAGCTGGAACAGCGTACTGTCCGGACCCTTAAACGGCAAAGGCATCAACGAATCACGGATAGCCCCACCGGGTGCGTCCACGTCCCTGAACTCACCGGGCTGTAGCGGCTCCTCATCGTCCCTGACCCGTAGGCCACGGGCCTTGAAGCCTGCCGGTAGATTCGACAGCGTACCTGCGTCAATAAGCTGACGTAGCGCCGCAGTGGCCGTGCGCGACAGACCACCAATCGTGTGAATCAAACCAAGGCCATAGAACCCAAAACCGGGCAAGAACTTGTAGTGTACGAAATATTGGATCTTTTTCTTTAGATCATCATCTTCTTTAAAATTGCGTCGAATGGACAGTATCTGGCCGTTATCTTCGCTTATCGTGACGGTATACGGGATCTTAATGCCCGTTGGCTCGCCATCTTCCCCCATGTCTTCAAAACCTTCCAGATCCAAATTGACATGGCATTCAAGCAACGTGCAGTCATAATCCACGTTACTTGGCTCAACGCCTTCCAATTTGTCCATCTGGTCAGTGACTTCGTTGCTGTCACCCTGAGATGGGATTACCGGAATGTCTCTGTAAAACCCCATGACCTGCCGAATACGCAGATCATTAAACGACATCTTCAAAACTTGCGTGATGTTTTCGCAAGAATCCACGTCAGACGCGCTATAAGGCACCACAATGTCCTCTGCGGGCACAAACTTGCTGACCGCACGGTTCATAGCCTCATCGTAATAAACCTTCTTAAACGTCGATCCAGCCAGCGGCAAATAAAACAGCATCTGGTCAAACTCAGGCGTGTACTCCTCCATCACGTTGGTGATGTAGTAGTTCATAAAGTCTTTTACACGATGCGCCTGTGCTTCATTACTTTTGGTTTTTTCCCCCATAACATTGGTCCTTACAGGACCAGAAGGCGGCAAAAGCTCGTTAAAGGCCTGCGCCTGAAACTGCGTAGCGGCCTCTGCCAACAAGGGGTGGGTGACGCCCGTAGCGCCCCGGAAAGGCATCGTGCGGTCTTCGTAGTTGTAGCCTAGAAGCTCCAAACCCTTAGAATACGCGTCCTCCCACTCAGAGCGAGAGGCTTTGTTAGCGTCAAACTCGCTTAAAAGCTCTGAAGATAGGCGACTAAGCTCTCTATCGTCCAACTCCTCTGCCAAGTTGCGGTAGAAATCGCCGTCATCAAGGCCAACCATGGCCATAGGATCAAAATCGATAGTAACGCCACCGTCTTCCTCTGGCTCAATCTCTATGCCTTCTGGCAAAACGTCGTTGACAGAACCTACAAAAGTGCCCGGTGCGGCCACTTCAATGTCTAATTCCATCTCTTCTTCATTGATTTCCGGCCCCATGGCCGTAGTGTCCATCAACGAGGATAGCTGTGTTTTATCGTCACCGTTGGCCATCAGGCTCTCCTAGTGTACGGGGCGTATGCGCCTACGCCGCGTTGAATATCATATCGCGCTTCCCCGCCCAAAGCATAGCCTCGCATCTTACGACTCTCTTCGGGCGTCATGTATTCTGCTTTTTTAGATAAGATAAGCTGGCGGATAAGCTCCTCTGCTTCTTCCCTTGTTCCAGCAGGAAGTCCATAGCCTAACTTGTTGTTATATAAATCCATGCGGCGACCACGGTGCTCCGGGTTTAAAAATTCAGAAATACGGTCTAATCCAAAATCCTCGCGATTTTGAATTGATTTAAACGCACGTTCTGGGTCGGGTGTTTGTGTAGCTAACCACCCCAAAGCTATGTGTCTTGCGGCGTCTCCCGTGCCATCAAATTGACCGGCTTCTCCGTATTTTTCTCCAACAGACTTAGCCCAAGAAATGGCGTCATCGTCCATACCTAAATGTGCCGCGTATTTTGATTCTGCGTAAGAACGAGCCCTATTAATTAAACCCATTATTCCATCGGACATTTTATCTAGCCATGGGCATGATGCCCTGTTGCATTACAGGGGCCGTGGGCCGTGGTGCGAGTTTCGCGAGGTTGCGACGAAGAGTCGCTTTCGACCGCTCGGGGTTCAAGAAAGACTCAATGCCTTCACCTGTAGTCTGCAAATTGGCCATGTCCCCACTGTAAACATCAACAATACCGCCTTCAGCAAAGCCGGGGCCGGGGCCAAAGCTGGGGCTAGAATTATACTCAATGTCTTTAACATCCAAGGCCGAGATAGTGCCGTCATCGTTGACAAAATATTGCGTGTCACCAATTCGCGTAGACGTTGTGCCGCCATCTCCGCCATACAACTGCCGCGTTCGAGTTTTTTCAACATCTGTAAGTAAAGAGGGGTCCACAAGAAACGGTACTGCGGAATTACTTCTGGCCCCTTCAAGCGCGCTCATAAACGCCTGCTGTTGGTCCGCGCCCATGCGATCAGAAACACCCGAATAAATAATGCCTTGGTTGGGGTCGTAGATTAGATCTCCACCATACGACCCTGTGCCGCTCTGACCAGCCAAAATGTTCATAAAGTCTTGCGTGGAAAGATTTCTTAAAGAGCCCTGCTTGACCTGCTGTCCTTGCAATATGCCACGCTTTCCGTGGATGTAGTTATCCACTCCTGCAAAATCCGCCGGGTTTAAGTACTCCTGACTAAAATCTACTGCGGCCATTGAATCCGCATAATAAGGCTGGGGCGTTGCGTAGTAGTCCATTGTCGGAGCCAACGGATTTCGACCGCTTCCCGCAAATAATTGTCCCTCTTCAGAGTTTCTTATTTCGTCTACGATATCGAAATACCTTTGACGCCCTCTTTGCCCACCCAAGTCAAATGCTTCAAGGATTTTGTCAGAGTAATAATCCATGGCGGAATGCTCCGCACCTCGCCCCAAATATTGACCAAAAATATCTGCCGTATGCTGACGCGCTCTTTTTCTTTGATACGCCCGCTCTTGGCCGGAAAGAAAATCAAAATCATATTTACGAGGACCGGGGTCCACGCCTGCTACGTTCATAATGGCACTTGAAATAACTTCGTATGAAGGCAAACCCGGAACGGGGGCGCTTGAGGTGGTGCCCGTGTCCGTAGTGC
>CESM01049462.1_pt1 | contig 12849 bp, 8 predicted proteins | sample 361421 | NCBI WGS metagenome assembly CESM01 (sample SAMEA2622219, study PRJEB7988) | marine metagenome | isolation source: saline water (ENVO:00002010), including | reverse complement strand
CACCGGATATAATATATTCGGTTTTGATTTCAAATTTCTATGGGAATGTGCAGAAGAATACAATTGTCTTGATCTTCTAAAACAGTTAGGACCTCGTAAAGCAAAACAAAATGAACTTATTGAGAAAACACTCTCATCATCTGCTTTGGGTGTCAATATTATGTTCTACTTTCAAATGCCTGGCATTGTTACAATTGATTTATTGAAAGTTATTCAGAAAGATCATAACTTATCATCATACAAATTAGATGATGTCTCTAACGAATTCATTCACGGAGCTATTACCGCAATTGAACATCTTGATGATAGTCCCAATTGTAGTATTACTCTACATACTAAAAGTACATTTAGTCTCTTAAAAGGACATTATGTTGTAATTTTCAAAGAAAGTATCATCGGAAAAGAATTTATTGGTGAAAGAAGACAAATTATTGATCTTGTTGAAAATACAAGTATTACTTTAGAAGAAGGAGATAACAGTCAAGAATTACCTAAAGAACCAAAATCATATTATTGGGCTGTAGGCAAAGATAATGTATCTCCACAAGATATTTTCGAAAAACAACGCGGAACAGACTCAGACAGAGCAATTGTAGCTAAATATTGCGTACAGGATTGTGAATTATGTCTTCATCTTATTCAAAAGCTGGAAATTATCACAAATAACGTTGGCATGTCAAATGTATGTCTAGTACCATTTCCATTCCTCTTTATGCGAGGACAAATGATTAAAACTTTAAGTCTTGTTGCATCAGAATGTCAAAAGGAAAAATATTTGATACCTGAATTACCGAGACCTCCAGAAGACACAAAAGATTCTTATGAAGGAGCAGAGGTACTTGAACCTACACCGGCAATTTTCCTAAAAAATCCTGTTAGCGTTCTTGACTATGGTTCATTATATCCTTCCAGTATGATTGGAAGCAATATTAGCCATGACTCTATTATTGTTGAACCTCAATATCAGGGTGAATCGGGAGCAAAATTATTAGAAAGTATGGGGATCAAATTTCAAGATATCTCATATGATAATTATTATCAAGAACTTAAAGGTAAAACATGGGTTAAAAAGGTTGATACAAAAAACCCTGTTGTTAATTGTAGATATATTCAACCATCCATTCACCCAGAAACTGGAAAAATTGATGACACTAAACGAGGAATTCTTCCACGTATCTTGATGAAACTACTGGCGGCACGTAAGGCTACCAGAGCTCAAATCAAAAATGAAAAAGATCCCTTTAGAATCTCTGTTTTAGACGGTTTACAACTTGCTTATAAAGTTACTGCTAATTCACTATATGGCGGAGTCGGTGCTGAAGTCAGTTCTTTATATTATAAGGATATTGCTGCTTCAACAACAGCTGTCGGAAGAAGACACTTACACTTAGCTAAAGATTATGTTAAAGAACATTATCCCAAAGCAGAAATTGTTTATGGTGACACGGATTCAATATTTGTAAACTTCAATGTTCATGATGGCTTAGATCAGCAACTTTCTAATAGCGAAGCTCTTCAAAAATCTATCGATTTATCTGTTGAAGTTGAAAATGGCATACAATCACTATTGGAGTACCCTCATAAACTAGAATACGAAAAGACATTTTATCCTTTCCTATTGCTTCGCAAAAAGGGTTATGTTGGCAACAAATATGAGTTTGATCTTAACAAGTATAAACAAAGCTCTATGGGTGTTGTCACTAAAAGACGTGATAATGCTCCCATTGTTAAATATGTTTATGATGGAATCATCAAACGAATTATGAATGATAGAGATATTCAAGCGGCTATACAATTCCTCCTGGATTGTTTCAAGCAAATTCTCAAAGGTAACTTCCCAATACAATATTTCATTGTCACAAAGCAATTGAAAGCTCAATATGCTTTTCCTGATAGAGTTGTTCATAAAGTCTTAGCTGATAGAATGGGAGAGAGAGATCCAGGAAACAAACCTCAATCAAATGATAGGATACCTTATGCATATGTTAAAACTAAAACTATTCCAAAGTTACAAGGTGATAGAGTAGAACATCCCGATTATATAAAAGAAAACAACCTAAGCATAGACTATTTGTTCTACATTACCAATCAAATCCAAAAACCTGTGTGTCAGGTATTCGCACTCGCATTGGAAGAATTGAGAGTCCATGGTTATAAACTACCAGTTGACCATTTTGATAGAATGAAAAAACAATTACAAAATGGCGAAAAGAAACTTGAACCATCCCAAATTCGTGAAAAAATTATGGACAAAAAAATGGATGAAGTCTATAAGGTTTTGTTCCAAAAAATGGTTAAAGTTGAAGAAGGCAAAAGATATGGTCAAAAACAGATATCGGACTTCTTCTCAAAAAGATAATATCTATTATTACAGAGAGAAGATAATGTCTGTTACTTTTTTTCAGATAAAAAAAATACTTGAGTCAAACAAAAAAATACCTCTTATTATCTTAAGATACCTTATTAAAAGCGACTTTTTGCTAAACAATATTACTACAATACTACCTGGATATACTGAAACACCTATTTATTTCGAACCAACATATAAAAGACATTCTGTAACAGGACATTTTAAACTACAAAAAAATAAATACGGTTTATGTCCCGTTGGAAGACTACCTGGATATACTGATAGAATTATGATTAAAACATCACTACACACCCATAATACTTTATATGACTCTATTCCAATCATTGGAAATGATCATTTCCCTGTAATATTTATAACACAAATTTACTCAATTAATATTGCTGTTTTAACATGGAATATTGGTTCTGGAAAACCTCAACATATCTCTCCTAATTTTCTAAGAAAAAATTTTGAACGATTTGGCAAAAAACCAGATATTTTAATCCTCGGATTCCAAGAAGCTGATAAATATACCATTCCAAATGTAACTGTATGGAATGATATCTATGACTCAAATATTAGATTACATGGAAATAGTCTTAAATCTTTGCTTGGACATATTATAGGTTTTGGACTTGAAACTACAATATTATGGGACAGTACATCCGTTCATGTTCAGCAAATATTAAAAGAATCTAATAAAGGTACTGTTACTAAAGGAGTACACACAAGTAAATTTCATCTTTCCAATAATCATATCTCTATTACCTGTTCTTTAGCTAACATTCATGCTCCATTCACACAAGATCAGCTAAAATACTCTAACTTCTACAAATCTACATTAAAATATCTTAACAAACTTGGTGATTCCGATATACTACTATTATTTGGCGACTTCAATAGCAGATGTATGTTAAAACTAAACAAATATGGTTCACCACGATTTATTAAAGATATTCGTCTAAATAATAAACCATCTCTTAAGAATATACAAAAAAATATAATAACATCTATTAAAAAAAATCTCACTAACTCTATTAAAAACCATACAATCGCCAAATTGGATTTAACTGTAAAATCACCCTTATATCAACATAATTTATTACTACAATACAATTATTATGATTGGCTCTTATATTTTAGACTTAAATAATCACTTCTCACTTATAAAGGACTTATTTGTTTTGTACAAGCAATCGCATGCTTAGGACGAATTCCTCTTAATGTTTTTCCATCCACTACGCATCTTTTATACAACGCTTTACTATATTGCTTACAAGGACAATCTCTAGGAAGAATACCTATTGTTTGGAATATCTCCTCCCACATTTCTTCTTCTGAAATTTCTTCTATAATCACTTCAGCCTTGTTCTCATTCTCTTCCTTATCATTATCACTATTTACATCATTCCCTCCACTTTGTTTAGTAATCTCTTCTAAACGTTTCTCTTCTATTTCTTCCTCAAGCCTGGTTTTCTCTCTAATTTTTATATTTATTTCATTCATATAAGCAAATATTGAGTTTAAACTAGGAAATCTATCAAATAAACCCTCGCCACAATGCTTTGTTACTAATTGCTTTACAATATTATAACTATCATTGTTAAATCCCAAATGCTTCTTAGTACTTCCCTTATAATATAATGGGTATCTTTGTAAATTTTTTCCTGTAAATAATACATCGTTTATACGATTCTCTCTGGTATAATTCACCACATTCTCAACAGAATCCCAGATATCAGTTAGTTCAAATATTATAGGTACTGCATCTTTTAACTTTATAAACGTTAATGTCTTATCTTCTAAATTAAGATAAGATCCCCCATTCTTTATATCATTCGGTATATCGTTCTCAGAATCACATATATAACATAAGGTCATTGCCGATGAATTTATAAGTACACTCTTATCGTTTGATTTTTTTCTATGCGATCTCGTATTTCTTGATTTACTTCTTGGACATAATTGAATCAGATCAAATAGCAATAAAGTTTCTAATTGTTTGAGCCGCTCATTAACTTTCTCTTTTGGTTCTTCTGCCTCAAGAATCAATTGAGTTTTAAGAAAAATGTTATCATTTTCTAACAAATCTTTTGATATAGACATTGATATCTACTGTTATAATTTATATGTCCATTTAAACGAACTTAATCTTTGAGGTCGTTTTGACCGTCTATTATACTATATTCTACTTGCCTTCGTAAATCTCTATCTACTTTTTGTTCTGAAATAATTTGTCCTGTTTTTTGTTCCCAAAGTTTTTGGATGAAATTTGTACTTTGGTTACGAAAATCATCCCCATATTCATCTTCAAGCTTATCTACTAATTGAATTATCAATGCCTCTATAACATCCTTTTTATGCTGAGTATTCCATTTATGTCCATTAAACGTTTTCATATCGGGAAATCTTTTGTTCGGCAATTTTAGATTATGATTCTCTGGATGTTCTCTGTTAAAATGTAACTTCTTAACCATCTCTGGAATACAAGTATTCACTCCTTTCATTAAGTTTAATACCTCGTCTTTAAGATAATCCCAATTTTCAGCTCCATGTGGATTAATTGTTAGATTCAATTGGATATTATTATTTATAGTACAATTCTCATAATGATATGAATTAGAATATGATCTCTTAGGCTTTTTAGATATCTGGGTTTTAAGCTTTTCCATTTCTATTTTCAGATCTTGTACTTGAATCTCTAATTCTTCATTCTTTCTTCTGAGTTCAACTAATTCATCTGGTTTTGATTCTACTTGTTCTAAGTGTTGCAAGTGCTTTCGACTTTTATAATGTTTTTCTAATGCAAATCTTCGTTGGAAACTACATTGACATGTTTCACAAAACCACTTGACTTCTTTTGCTCCTGTACCAGACATCTTATTATAAGGTATTTTTATTTTCTTAAATCTATTTAAATTACTACATTTTAACATTTTTGATGATTTTTCCATCAATTTTTAAGTAAAAAACGATAAGGATTTCTACTATCTTAGAATGGGCAAAATCCTTACGCCTGTTTTGAAACAGAAACCGAAATGGAGGGGGTATGTTTTTTTTTTGAACAAGTTTTTTTTTATTAATATTATCTTTTGATTTACTATTTTTGAGAGATTTTGTAATTTCTCTCTAAGACAAAACTTGCATAAAATCTTAAGATTTTTTACCTCGTTTTTGTATTTTGTATTTTTACTGGAAAATGACTATTTCTTCTGATATCTATCTCTCTTCTATTATTTTTTTTTTCTAGAAAAAACTAGAAAAAAAAATAACATACCCCCTCAAAACGGTTTCTGTTTCAAAAACAGGCGTAAGGATTTTCCTTACGATTAAATGGAGACAATCCCCCACCTTATTCTCAATAACAACAATCCTTATAATATCATAGCGCCCCCTCGTTGTGACACTTAAAAACAGGCGTAAGGTCACTCCTTATTGTTAAATGGAGATTTTTCCTTCTCCGACGGATAATAAGACCTTCCTTATAATATAATAGTACCTCGCCCTTGTGACTGTTTCAATTTCATTATATTTATATAAATATTGGTGAATAGATCAATCTTTAATCTAAAAAGTCTCTAAAAAACATGAAAATGTGTGAAGAAAAAGTGTGAAGAAAAATAATGGGGTTAACCCCCGTGTTTGAATGGGAATTACTGTGTTAGAAAATATACCCTCCATTTTGATTTCTGTTTCGGAATGGATATAGAAGGTATTCTTATTAATTTATAGGGGTTTTTCTTATACATAAGCAATAGACCTATTATATAATGGGGTCTACCATAACTATATATGGGTGTGTTGTATATAAACTGCAATTACGTATTATTTATATATGAAGGTATTATTGTTAATTATCAAATTTGTATATATATATTCTTATAATACCGGAGCATGGTTTCCTGTAATATCAGTATCAGATATTTCTGATAAAGCACCATACCCCATTAACATATGCTATGACGACTATGTTGTATGGAAAAGTGGCGATTCGTGGTCAATGGTTAAAGATGTTTGTTCGCATAAATTAGCACCATTATCCCAAGGAAGAATAAATGAGAATAATAATATTGAATGCCCATATCATGGACAAGAATTTGATGGGAATGGGGTTTGTGTTAAAATTCCGCAATTAGAATCAGGTAAAGAACCATCTAAATCGAATTCTGTTAAAGCGATTAAAACACATTTGGTAAATGATGTATTATGGGGATTTTTTGAATGTAAAGAGAATCAAGAAGATTCTGTATTACCAGAAGAATATTATCCAATTTTAAAAACATTAAAGGATCCATTTTTTATAAGGGATTTTCCATATTCGGTGGACATGCTCTTAGACAATTTTATGGATCCGGCTCATTTACCCTTTGCTCATCATGGATTACAAGGTCAGCGCTCGGATGGTTCACCAATTCCAATGAGTCTTGAAAAAAGTGATGATAATTATATTGGGGTATCATATTCAGATAAGATTGATGGGGTGAAAAGAGTTGGAACAGTGGAATTTAATAGACCCTCTTATTTCTGTGCTACTATTAATAATAAAAATTTCTTAAACATATTTGTAATTCCAGTTAAAGCGGGTAGATGTAGACTATTTTTAGCTTCTCAGTTTAGTGGGGTACCTAAGTTTGTTGTTCATCAACGTCTTAATAAATTTTTTAATACAGACATTTGGCTTCATAATGCAGAATATCAATTAAGAACAAAAAGAAATAAATACAAATTAAGCACCAGTTCTGACATTTCTACGAGTCTTTTTAGAAAATGGTACACAACATCAGGTTTAGAAGACTCAGAATTCTTCCAGTTACCATATAGTTTACCAGAACCATTGCCTCCAGATAAACAATTTGACCAAATAAATGATCATAATCGGTATTGTAAAACGTGCTCAAAATATTATAAATGGGGGAAACGATTAAAACTTCTTTAAATGATAACTAACAAAAATGATATATGATAGAACGCATAGTAATAAATAAATGGCTACGAGAATTATTCAAAATGAAATAGAGAGAAATTTGTTGAAAGACATCCAGGTTCCTTTTCAATCAAGTATAGAATTATATATTGTTACTGAAGAAGATCTGTATGAAAGCGAATATGGAGACGATATTTATAAGAATATGATTGGTTGTTTCAGAACTTTTGATAAAGCGAAATGGTTCATTGATTTTAAAAATGAGAATAATACTGATTCTGAATATAAATATGAGATAGAAAAGATACATTTAACAAAAGACGCAGATGACTATTTATTCTTAACAGAAAGACTGTGTATTACACCCGCTTATAAGGATACGTTAACAATTAAAAACATTCTCAAATACCTTGCTAAGTTACAGAACATAGAAAAGATATTTTCAGAAGATTAGATAAAGATAAATATACTTTGTTAAATAAATACTATGAGGTTCTTGTCAAATTGTTTAAAAAAGAAATCAAATACTTTAGAAATAACATATCCTACACCAAAAGAAGTTCCTATAGTACCTTATTTTTTGTCAGAAAAACGCATTCGCGAAAAGTTAAATCTGTTTAATAATTCGATACAAATTTATGTTGTTACGTGTACCAATATTTACGATACTGTTACAGGTTTTGACGATCTTGTAAGTTTTGAATGTGCTTTTTGGGATAAGTCAGATGCTGATGAGATGGTTAGTCAAATTAACATAAATGATCCAAGTGTATGTGATGGTGGCAAAAGCGATTTATATTTCCAAGTAATGCCAATTGAGATAGGTATTAAAATTTCTGGGAATTTATATATTGTAACAATTTTAAAGTCAAAACACAAACTTATTACTCTGGAGAAAATACTGTTTTCTCTGGAAAACGATATAAAAGTAACAGAATATAGTATATTTAAGGCAGACTAACTTCAATGACAAAATTTACAAAGATTATATCTCCCAAATCTGGGAAGGTAACTGAAATAATTCATATTGCGGATATCCACATTAGAAATGGAGATGAAATAGCCGCGCGTTATGACGAATATTATAAAGTGTTTTCAAATCTGTTTAGTACATTAAAGAAGTTAGATTCGGTAAAGAATAATGAGGCGGTTTGTGTAGTTTGTGGCGATACATTTCATGCTAAAACTAAGCTAGAAACTCCGGGTATTAAGTTATTCTTATATTTACTACAGAATCTTGGAAGCATATTGCCAACATTTATTATACTCGGTAATCATGATTTTAAGCAAGACCAAATGGATAACTCGATTGATTTTTTAGATGCATTTGGTCATGTAATATCCGATAATATTGTATTTTTACAGGAAACGGGTCTATATACATGCGCAAATTTGGGAATAGGAATGGTAGATATAAAGGAAACATTAAGAATTGGTTCGGGTTCTGGAATGGCAGATAGACTACCTGATTTTCCAGATCCGAATGAATTCCCAGAAGAAATAAACAAAACGGTTGCTTTGTTTCATGGCACAATGGTTCATTCTAAATTTACGGATAATAGAACAACAGATGAAGGATATCCTTGGGAATGGATGGATGTTGGTTACAATTACGCATTACTTGGGGATATTCACAAGCAACAAATATTTCCTATTCGCAAAAAGACAAAGATGATGGCAGCCTACAGTGGTTCTCTAATTCAACAGAATTACGGTGAAACTTTGTTCAAGCATGGAATATTAGTATGGAATTTACAAGAAGACTCTGTTAAAAGTATTGATATCAAAAACGAATATGGTTTTGTGAAGCTAATGAACAAGAATAATATGTGGCTATTAGAAAAATCTCCGTTAATTGATTCAGTTAAAAATGAGAATTTTCCAAAAAAATTGAGAATACGTATATTTGGTTCTTATAATGATGAACAGAAGCATGAACTTAAGGAAATGTTAGATGATTGCGAATACACTTTAGATGAAACTGTTATTAAAGATGATATTACTCAAACAAATTCTTCCGATTTTTCATCTGAAGGATTATTAGAGCAATATATGCTTGAAAACAATATTAGTGATTATTCCGTACCAGAAATTGAGGAATTGCTTATTCAAAATGAGCCGGAGTTTAATGGTGAATTGAAGAAAATTGTTAAGAAGAAAAATACTGATCTTGAAAAGGAATATTCGATTTACTCTAAAACATTAGAAATTTCTGACAATATTACTAAGTTTGATATTAAGTATCTTGAATGGGCAGGATTGCTATGTTATTCTGATAAAAACTGGGTTGATTTCAATTTGATGAAAAATAAGACAAACCTTATTTCAGCACCAAACGGAGGTGGAAAATCAAGCTATTTGGAGATTATGTGTATATCGATTTATGGCAAAGCTATCCCAAGTCGTAGTATCAAAGGTAATCCAATGGCTTTGATTTCAAAGGGCAAAGGTGATAAAGATCCAGCTTATACGGTTGTTCATATTGAAATTAATCAATCAATTTACAGAATTAATCGCATTTTTGATAAAGATGGTAAACCGAAATCAAGAGGGGGCGGAGTCTTTAAGAAAAATGGAGATGAATGGGTTACTGTTTGTATTGATTCTCCCAAAATAAAGGAATGGGTTTTGAAAAATGTAGGCAATATTGATGAGTTTTTAATGACAACTTTAGTCAGTCAGAGCAATGATTCCGATTTTTTGGCAATGAAACCGGTTGAACAACGTTCGCATTTAGAAAAATTGCTTGGATTAAGAGTAGCAAATTCTAAAGCAAATTTGTTTAAGCAAGCATTTTCAATTACTAAGTCTTTTAAGACTAATTTAGATATTTGTTTAGGAGAAAGTTCGAATGATTCTGAAAATGTTGATGAATTACAAGCAATCAATGCCGTATATGATGCCAAGAAATCTCTTTTGAAGAATTTATCATCTTCATTGACTAATTCTTGGGGAAATTGTAAAATAGAAGACTTAAAATTGACTGTTAACAATATTGATAACCGAATGAATATTTATGATGACCGTGATAAGATTCAGAATAATATTGTGAATAAGGAAACACAGCAAAGAGAACTGGAAGAAGCAATATCAAATATGGATCAACCTTGTAAAAAACCTGAGAATGATTCAGAATATTATAAGAATAATTTGGAATTGTGTGTTGATAAATTAGAAGAGTGTAGAATTATACGTGAGAAGTTTGATTCAAATAGTTTATATACAAAACCGTTGTTTGAGAAAGTTCAAATAGATCAAATTGAAAGCGTTATTGATGAAGAAACAGACTGTATTATTCCATCAAAAGAAGTCTATGATGATTCAATCACTAAAATTGAAAGTTATTCAAACAAAATACAAAATACTAAGCTCAAAGTCAAAAATTTATCAGACACAATTGATGAGTTAGAGACGCAAGATGATATGTTGTATGAAAAGGTGAAAAACATACAAAGAGAAAGAGGAAATCCGCCAATCGTTGACAAAGATAGTGTAATCTATTTAATAGAAAATGTGGAGAAAAACAGGCAATCTGAGGATAAGAAACGGACTCTTCACGCATTATATGGGGCTCAAATGTATTATTGGAATCAGAATTTACTGAAAATTGAGGAAAATGAGAGAAATATTATACGGGTTAATACTGGGATAAAAGGGATTGAAGAAAGCTTAAAAGATAGTCCATATAATCCTAATTGTGAATCGTGTAATCAACAACCACTTCGTAAACAGCTTAACTCTCTATATGTAGAACTTAAAACACTCCAAGATGAATCTGAATCACTTTCTAAAGTTGGAAAGAATCTAACAGAAATATCGAATACTAAGTATGAGAAATTGTCAAAATGGATAGAAGAATTTGATAAAAATGTAAAATTATTCGATAAATATACACAATATTTGGATGACTGGAATATATATGATGAAATGTGTACAAAATGTAAATTGGTTGAGGAAAAAAGGGAGAATATTAGACAGAAAATACGGGAAATGAAGTCAAAAAACAAGGAATATTCTTTGCGCATTAACATGTTAAATACTGATTTACAAGAATACCAACAAATTTGTAAGAATTATGATTCATTTCAATGTAAGAAAAATTATTGGGATGAGAGAAGGGCGTTTATTGCCTCTGTAAGAGCTCAATGGCTACTATATGATAAATATGTAAAATATGTAGAGATCTCAGAGAAATATGAAAAATATAAGGCAAAACATCTTCAGTTGAAAAATTTATTAGACGATTGTGATAAATATGCCATTTTCATTGAAGAACTGAATGTAAATAAGAGTAGAGTTGTTACTATACGAAACGAGATTCAAACATTAAAAGACATTGTAAAAGAACTTGATTATTGGTCAAATGTGTCGAATTTAAAATCTGATTTTGATAAACAGTGTTTAGTCGAGTTGGAAATAGAGACTTTACGTGAAGAAATCCAAACACTGTACGGTAGTAAGGAAGTTTTGAGTCATTCAATTAATCAGAACAAGAAGGTAACTGAAAAAGATAGGCGTTTAAGAGAAATAAGTGAGGTTTTTGGTAATAAGATGGATAAGTTGAATCATTTAGGAAAATTATTTGATAACTATCGTTCTTGGTTATATGAAAAACATATTTTACCTAAATTGGTTAGAAGAGCAAACAGATTTGTTTCTAATGTAGAGCCACATTTGTCTCTATGTTATACAATTCAAGAAGATGGAACATTCTCTTTTACTGCTAAAAATGAAAAACACGAGGTATCTTTAGAAAAGGCATCGGGTTTTGAGTATTTCATTTTGGCGATGTCACTTAGATTAGCTTTTATGACATTAACAATGGGTGATAAATTCGGTGGACAATTTTTTATTGATGAGGGATTTACTGCATGCGATGCGAGACATCTAAACAAAATTCCAAACTTCCTACAATCTCTATTGGAAATGTTTGATTCAATTATATTAGTTAGTCACATTGAGCATATTAAAGATTCAGTAGACAATACAATATTCATTAGAAATAGAAGTATTCAACACGGTTCAACATATACCTTCAAAAAACCTAAAATTGTTCGAAAAAAAAGAGTTAACTCTTAGAGAATAGTATTTAGTAGAAATGTCTAAGTTATATAACGTAGCAGGTGGTGCTTTATTACACGAGGAACTAAATGACAATTATTGGAAGGATAAAGCAAAAAAATTAATTAAAGATGGAGAAAGTGTGCCAGATGCATTGGGATTATGTTTATCGCGTCTTGAATTTGTTTTAAAATCAGACGATTTTGGTAATTCTGATTATTGGTATACACTTGGACTTATAAGAGCAGCAAATACATTACATACATGGTTATTAGACGTTTTAAAAGAGATGGAAAATGAAGAAAGAACAGAGATGGCAATTCGTGTTTCATTAAAGAAGGGGTTACCAATGCAAAGCGTTAATAAAAATATTCTTAGTTATTTAAGACCTAGTTTGTCGTCATCGTCACTAAACTGGACACGTTGAGATTGCTTCTTAAAATCTTATTAATAATATAGAGAGATATGTCATTCGAAATAGTAACTTATGCTAACAAATCAGAAGGTATGTTTG
>CESM01089796.1_pt1 | contig 12858 bp, 8 predicted proteins | sample 361421 | NCBI WGS metagenome assembly CESM01 (sample SAMEA2622219, study PRJEB7988) | marine metagenome | isolation source: saline water (ENVO:00002010), including | reverse complement strand
GCACCGGAGGAAATTGTAGGGAGTCAAGGCGCAGGTGGCATCGTATCCCTTGGCCTGATATTGTTCTCTTTACCACCTGCAAGGTGGATTTTCCTTCGCCCAGCTGCTTTCTCTTGGTCGAAGAACATCGGTCTGCCTGTTGCACTGATATTCATCTTAATCTCTGCATCCGTCGCTCCAACACTTCTCGCCACCTCTAATCTTCCTGATTCTGAAGAGAGGTTAATCGATGACCTGATTGGCAAACGATTGGATGCAATCGTCACATCAATTGAGAGTGGAGATCCTGATTTCTCGAACGGGTTTTTTGCAACCCAGCCAGGAGAACGCTTCCGGTTGAGGCTGCATGTAGATGGTATCCATCCCACAGGAGACGGGAGATACCAAATCCAAACCGAGGAACTGAAGGATATCGACATCGATCGAGCAATCTTCGATGCTATGAGGACCAGTGGATTAAACGAAGGAGAACAAGTACTGTTCGTCCTTCAAGCAGGACGACTCCTCAGCCTCGATTTATTGTTGCTTGAAGCATCACTTGTAGTCAAGGAATTGCCGATTGGCGATGTAATACACATCGATTGGACCATGATTGAATCTGCGGGTCAAGGATCAGTGAATGATCGAGCATGGATGACTCGCCCTGCAACAGTTGATTCAAACGATTGGGCCCGGTTCACAACACGACTCATTCCCGAGATGATTAGCATCTCCTACTGCGACTGTGGCCTAGACGCTGTCGACGTTTCAATCCGAACAAACCTACTGCATACTGCGGAGATAACACCAGATATCGAGGGAATAAGAGGTGCATCTGATCCAACTCCGATGACTCTCACATTCATCACATTGGGATACGGTACTCTACTTGTATTGTTAGCTGTGACATGGTACAGCGAGAAAGCGGCACGCAAAGTTGCAGAGAATTATGTCTAAAGTGGTTATTCCTCTTCAGCTGTAAGACGATTAATCATCGAGATAAGCATTTCACGCTCTTCATCATCGATTATGCCATCCTCTAGAGCAGAGTCAATCTTTGCGAGATCATCCTCGTTGAGACCAAGAGGCTCTACAGCGTTGTGGATTAGGATGCGCTCGGCTTCCGAGACCACACCATCCGCTAAAGCAGAGTTAATCGCGGCAACTGTAGCGATACGAGAAATCTCGGGATCACCGATTTCCAAGGCCGATGCGAGTTGGCTCAGTTCCTCAAGTTCATCACCACTGAGAACGCCATCACTGAAAGCCTGCTCGTAGGCAAACTGTAGGAAAGAACGGTACTCTGTTGGATGAAGAAGAACATCTCGAATGAGCTTGTAATCAACTGTCTCTGCAGGAGGGCCCCCACTGAGTAGTGCAGCAGTAGCCCTTCGATTCTCCTTCACCATCATGTCCTTCAGGCCGTGCCCAATCCAAGCAATCCCTAATCCTACAACACCACCTGCAATCCAGCGCATAGCACTCTCATCGAGAAGGTCTCCAGGATGGAAGAGACGGTGGAGACCGATTGCGATAAGGAAGCACCCCCAGAGAATCTCAACCCAGTCGTTGACATCAGGCTCCTCCTCGAGGAGGGATAGTGTCTGAATCGCATCGTTACCGCCGTCCATGCCATAGGATGGAGAGATGAAGCACTTAGCGAATGCGGCTGAAGACCATATCTCTCGTCATGCTTTAGGACGATGGCGCGGAATGCATTCGCATGGGCGGGGATGATGGCGATGTCCGCAATCTCAACATCGATTCCCGTCTCATCGATTATCTCATTGAGAAAGGTATCGAGAATTTACATCCACCCCAAATCGAAGCAATTGCTCCTGCCCTCTCTGGCAGGAACTTATTGCTAGCCACACCTACAGCTAGCGGGAAGTCTCTCGTAGCCTATCTGGCAATCCTAAACCGTTTGAGAACCGCTGGTGAAGGCGCACGTGCATTCTACATCGTCCCCCTCAAGGCACTGGCCTCAGAGAAAGTCGACGACCTTCGTGAATTATGCTCTAAGGTTGACATGACAGTAGGATTGGCTGTAGGTGATCGAGAAGGGGAAACAGGAAGCATAGATGATGCAGATGTTGTGGTCTGCACATCTGAGAAACTTGACTCACTTCTACGAAATCGGCCCGCATTCGCTGAGAAAGTCGAGATTGTCGTTGCCGATGAATTCCATCTAATCGATGAACCATCGAGAGGTCCAACATTGGAGGTTCTTCTTGCCCGCCTGAGGCATCTTCGACCGGAGGCACAGAGAATTGCCCTCTCAGCGACCGTCGGAAATCCAAAGGAACTTGCCGCATGGATGGAAGCAGATCTTGTAGAATCAGATTGGAGACCTGTAACACTCCAGTATGGGACATTGACGGGTTTGGAACTAGATATTCACAGAGCTGTTGGTCCCAACGAAGACATTGAACTCCCTGAATCACGAACCCTCAAGGGTTCAGCCAGTAAAATCACTGATGCTATCCTAGAGGATACCATCTCAATAGATGGGCAAATACTACTCTTCGTCTCAACTCGGGCCTCAGCAGAAAAAGAAGCACGAGAACTAGGAAAACGGCGGCTAAAAACACTAAATCGGTTAGCAACAAACGAATCGAAAGAGGAAATATCCAAACTCGAAATATTAGCCACATCATTGACTCGTGGTGACGACGCCGCCAGCCTAACTGATCGACTTGCCACCGCAATCCGCGGAGGTGTCGCTTTTCATCACGCAGGATTGACTTCAAGACAGCGCTCTCAGATTGAAACTGCATTCAAAGATGGTTTGTTGAAGGCACTGTGCGCCACACCAACTCTCGCCGCAGGAGTTAATCTACCTGCACGACGAGTAATAATCCGAGATTGGAAACGATGGAACGGAGGTAGATACGCTGACCTTTCCGTTATGGAAATTCAACAGATGCAAGGGAGGGCTGGACGACCGCAATACGACGATTCAGGAGAAGCTTGGGTCATGGCAAAGACCGAATCAGACCGAGACAAGATTATCGATGCCTACATCTTCGGTTTCCCTGAAGATATTCAATCAAAACTTGCGAATCCGTTAGCTGACACTGTAGAGGATGATCCCGCACTACTCACTCACGTTCTTGCCTCCATTGCGTCAGTAGGGCTAACGGATAGGGATGCCCTACGTGCTTTCTTTGAGCAAACTCTACTCGCTCGCCAGATAGACAAACACAATCTACATCAGAGAATCGATCGGATGATTGAATGGCTTGTGCAACGAGATATGATATTGCGTACAGGTGAATCAGATCTTGTTACAGAACGAATCGCATCCCGGCCGATAAACGAAGAAGTTGAAGAAAATTGGGAAGATGATCTCCCGACATGGGCCGCAGCAGCATCCGCACTCGATGGATTAGATTGGATGAAACGAGAAATGAATGACACAACTCCAAAACGCAAGGGACCTGCTGTATTTGGATTCACAACTGCTGCATCACTGAACCATGTCGATGAGATTCATGAAGACCCCGCAAATATGACCTATACCGCCACACCATTCGGAGAAACCATATCCCGGCTCTATCTCAATCCTGTTACAGGATATTTACTTCGCATCGGCCTTAGGACTGCAGTTAGAATCGCTGCTGGCCTTGATGATCGTCGCCAGCTTACTCCAACAGGACTCATACATCTCGTGACCACAACACCAGACTTCCTCCCAATGTGGGTGAAGTCCTCTGAGGCGAATGCGATTGAGGATCGTGCCATGGCTATCGGCCCAGAGAGGCTCTTGACTAGCAGCGACCTTGCTGAGGTCAATTCACGACAAGGTCTTGATGTAGAGTTGGGGCAAATCAAGGCACTCACAGTTCTCGAATCTTGGATCAATGAGTGCACAATACGTGATATCGAAAAGGAACATGGGGCCCAACCTGGAGATGTAAGAACTCGGATTGACCTAGCTGACTGGCTGTTGTACGCATCGAGACGAATGCTCTCATCCGATGAGCAAGCAAACCTTGACCAACCCGATGCAACAGCATTCGTAAGCGAATGTATCGCTGAAATTCAGCGGAGGGTTAGATATGGAGTCCGCGCGGAACTACTTGGGCTTGTAGGTATCAGAGGCATTGGACGTGTCCGAGCCAGAGAGATGCACCATATCGGGCTAGAGGATCCGCACCATGTCGCAGAGATGGGCCCACGAGATCGAAAGCGATTGGAGGATCTTCGCGGATGGAGTCCACGACTCGTCGATAATACGATTTCTAATGCACAACGACTCCTTGCACGACGTCGCTGAACGAGGCGTTGAAAAATCGAACGTTCTGGTACCGTTCATGGAACCCGGCGATGTACCATGGTTCCCCGCATGGGGTGTCGACCTCGACGAACCAATCAACGACGTAGGAGTATTGATCAGTGATTGGATTGAACGTCGTCCATCTGATAGATGGGCGCTGATCGCTGGACCAATTCCCTCCAGCGATAGACACCTGTGGGCCTCTTGGCATGTTGCAACCCGTAATGAGGAACGAGATTCTATGGTTGCAAGGACTATTGATGCAGAATTTATTCGTATCCTGGCAGGAACACACCAGATTCGACTTGCTTTCGATCGAATCGGTCCGAGAGAAGGAGATGACCATGTATGGATTGTCTATCTTCCAAGAACCACTGGAATTGATTCAAACGGCCTATTGGAGGGGTATCCTGCACACGACCCAGCGATTGAACAGATGGCTTCAGACCTCATGCCATGGTTAAATGGAGACCTGCGAACTGCTAGACCTGTGCCGAATCGAGAAGGTGCAGATCGACTAGAAATCCCATCTTCTGAACCGATTAGCGGTATCGAATCATCAATGATAATGATGGCAGCGAGCGCAGATATCCGTTGATTATCATCGTGAACCTCATAGGGTGAACTCCCGTGGCTAGGGTAATGCCGAAGTTCCATGGTCTCCGTAACTGTGTGACATGCGATGTCTACTGCACACCAATGAACTACGTGGACAACAAGGGGAAGCGCTACTGTATCGCCTGTTGGACTGAGGAAAACAACCCTGATCATCCAGAACTCGAAGCCTTGCGTCAAAAGGTAACGGAGGCAGTTGAGATCTGGAAATGTGCGAAGTGGACACGCGAGGAAGGACCGTTGCCTGTTGGTCCGAAATCTGTTCAATCGGACTAATCATTTCAACCAATCATTTACGGATTAGGTCTTCGACATTAGATGCATGACCTTTGTTCCAGATACTCTCGATGCCACCAATTGGGAATCACTACAACCGTTGTACGAAGACCTAGTGCAACGTTCAGTAGATACAGTAACTGGGCTGGAAGAACTCATTCGGGATGAATCAGAACTGAGAGAATGGGTCTCAGAAGCCGGATCCCGGCTCTATGTGGCAATGACTTGCTCAACTGATGATGAAGTAAAGAAGGAGGCGTACCTCGATTTTGTTGAAAACACAGAGCCGAAACTTTCCGAAATTGGCGATCGATTGAACCGTCGCATCATGTCTAGTCCAGTCATCAATGAATTAGATCCAAGCACCTATGGAGTAATGATTCGAGATATTGAGGCAGACATCCGCATATTCAGAGAGGAGAACATATCCCTCTACACCGAACTCACAAAACTTGGCCAAAAATATGAGGAAATCTCCGGATCAATGACAGTTCAATTCCAAGGAGAGGAACGCACCATGCAACAGATGGGGAAGTTTCTCCAAGTCACTAATCGAGATACTAGGGAAGAAGCATACAGAGCGGTATGGGATCGTCGCTTGAAGGATTCAGATATTATCGAAAATCTGTATGACCAAATGTTAGCAATTCGTCATCAAATCGCATTAAATGCGGGGTTCGAGAACTACCGTGACTATGCCTTTGTAGCCAAACACCGATTTGATTACACTCCCACGGATTGTGAGGACTTCCATCGAGCTGCAGAAAAAATCTGTGTTCCATTGTCAAGAACACTTGATGCACAGAGGAAGGAACTCCTGGCAGTCAATTCACTACGTCCATGGGATCTTGGAGTAGATGTCCATGGTCGTGATCCGCTTCGCCCGTTTGAAGAAGTCAATCAGATGGTAGCGGGTACATCCCGAATGTTCCACCGTATTAGCAATGAACTCGGAACGATGTTTGATAGCCTCCGAGACGGGGAATCCTTGGATTTAGACAGTCGAAAAGGGAAGGCGCCAGGAGGATACCAAATCAGTTTTGATCGAATTCGACGTCCATTCATTTTCATGAACGCCACTGGATTGCAGAGAGACCTCGAAACGATGGTGCACGAAGCGGGTCATGCCTTCCATGCAATGTATTCCAGTAAACAAGATCTAATCGACAATCGTAGCCCACCAATTGAATTCGCTGAGGTCGCTTCGATGTCGATGGAACTTCTTGTACACCCTCATCTAGATGAGTTCTATTCTCAAGACGATGCGGACCGAGCACGACGTGTCCACCTCGAAGGTGTCGTCGGACTACTTCCTTGGATTGCCACCATCGACGCTTTCCAACATTGGACGCACACACATCCAAGTCATTCACGAGAAGAACGCGCTGAAGCTTGGAGAGATCTAAGAAAACGCTTCGGAGCCAATGTAGATTGGAGCGGCATGGAGGAAATGAGAGATATCGGATGGCATAGACAACTCCACCTCTTCACCTACCCCTTCTATTACATCGAGTATGGAATTGCTCAACTCGGTGCTCTACAGATTTGGCTTCAATCGTTGGATTCCCTCGATGCTGCATTACAGAACTATGCACGAGCTATGGAACTTGGAGGGAAACTTCCGCTGCCCGCCCTATTTGAGGCTGCAGAACTTACATTCTCCTTCGGTCCAGAAACAGTGAAGGAACTAATTGATGCAGTTCAGACCCGCCTAGCAGATCTTCCAGCTTGATTCAGTCACGAATTCCATCTTCAACTACGCTGATGACTGCGTCACCTTCTGGAAGATTGGGGCTGTCAATCAGACGTGCGACACGTCGTCCGCCCTTCGACTTCCGGAGGTAGAGTCTGAAAGTACTGGCGTGACCCACAATATGGCCACCAATCGCTTTAGTCGGGTCCCCCCACATTGCATCAGGCTTGGACATGACCTGGTTAGTTACCAACACAATGGCGTTGAAAATGTCAGAAAGTTGCTTGAGTTCCTTCAAGTGACGATTCAACTTCTGCTGACGTGTAGCAAGCATTCCACGACCGACATATTCTGCACGGAAGTGACTAGTTAGAGAATCCACGATAATGAGTTTGACATCTACAGATTTTGACATCCGCTTGATTTCATCTACGAGAAGCATCTGGTGAGCCGAGTTGTAAGCACGAGCAACATGGATTCGTTCCAGTGCCTCATTTGGATCAATCCCTATTCCATTAGCCATCTGAGCAATGCGCTCGGGTCGGAATGTATCTTCTGTGTCAATGTAGAATACCTCGCCTCCGAGGCCACCTTGGTCAACTGGAAGGAGGGTGTTAACTGCAAGTTGATGCCCGATCTGTGTCTTACCACTGCCGAACTCGCCGAACACTTCGCAGATACTCTGAGTCTCAAAACCACCGCCAAGAAGCTCATCAAGTGATTGTGCTCCACTTCGAAGCTTCTGGACTTGCTTACGACGATCGAGAAGGGCTGTGCCGCTAACGAATCCACCGATGTTCGCGAGCTTCTTAGCACCCTGGATAATCTTCGAGGACACTGCTTCACCAAGTTCAGCCTGATCCGCAAGCTCAGATGGGCTCATCACTGCAACTGCAAGAAGGTCATCGAATCCGGCTTCCCGCAACTTCTCTGCAGTTGCAGGACCAACACCTGGTAGGTCCTCAATCGTCGGTTCGTTCTCGTCCTCCACATCAACCACGATTACTTCTTCGTCGATGTCGTCTTTGTTCGTTGCGGTCTTCTTCTTGCTGGCCATCTTGTTCACCTTGCGTTGCCTCCCAACCACGTGCCGGGGTATATGAACAAACGAAGGAGGCCTCAATTGGAAATCCATACGATTACAGCATTGGTTTCCATTGTGTGGGCTTTTTTTCACTTTCAGTCGATATTCAATCGATTGTGAAACTGATTACTCAGTGTACCTAACAACCACACTGGTCTCCTGCTGAACATTTTCATCCGAAACCGAGTCGCTTACCTCTAATGTCCAACCACCGACTGCAGGAGAGGTTTCCTCGTGCGTCCAAGTGTATGACTGGCCTTCATTAATCACCTGCGTGTAAGATATAATCTCAGTTCCAGTTGGATCTAGGAGTCGCCAGGTAATCTCAACATCAGCAGGTGGAGGGAATTGTGCAAAATTTTCTACATTTGTGATAGTCGATGAAATGGACATACTATGCGGCGATTCTACTGAATTATCAGACGGAGCATCAATGTGAAGATCTGCCGGCTCATCAACTCCAGTAGGCTGTGTCTGATTCAGGTAGTATGCGCCATTAACCACAATTCGGATTTCCTCTTCAGCAGAGTTTTCACCTGAATCATTTGCACCAGCAACGGATTGGAATACTCCATGTGATTCATAATCTCTGAAGAGGGTGCTTGCCTCAGCGGCATTTACCGAAACTCGTTGACCACCATCACCGGGATTTAACCAATATTCCGTCAACGCACCTCCGCTAGATTCTGTACCCAAGAAATCGAAAGTTACCCTAAGTTCATTCATCGCAGAGGTACCATTATTGGCGGATTTCTCAATGTGAACATTACCAGGCTCACCAGAAACAGAGACGTTGAGTTCAACTGCGCTTACAGTTCCTTCACCCGTACATCCAACAAATAACAAGACGACGAGGACGGCACCGAAGCGTAACCTTCCATCCATGATGTTTCTTCAACAACGGTTCTGCATAAACCAAGCGTTACATCTGCGTATATCGAGAGGTAATTGGTAGCGAGGGATGGATTTGAACCAACGATCTCCGGGTTATGAGCCCGACGGGATAACCAGACTACCCCACCTCGCTAGTCACTCGTGTCTGCCACCCCTATTTCAAGGACTCCGAAAGGGGAGAAGGCTCATTGAGTCGTTACCATAGAGAGTTACTGATGACAGGCAACCTGCTTGTCCAGAACGCGATGATGGCTCTCCCAAATGGGATTGTAGAAGGTGATCTGCGGGTCGTAAACGGCACTATCCATACTGTGGCTCCTAATGGAGGCCTAGTACCCAAAGACGGCGAGTTTGTCATCGATGCTACGGGCCTGCACCTCCTCCCTGGTGCAATCGACCCCCATGTCCACTTCCGAGACCCAGGAAATCCAGAGAAAGAAGACCTCGAAAGCGGGAGTAGAGCCGCAGCTTCTGGAGGCATTACTTCTTTCCTTGACATGCCGAACACCATACCTAATGCGACAAATCGAGTGGAATTAGAATCGAAAATTGCGTTGGCCTCCGAGAAGGCGGTAACCCATCATGGCTTTTTCATCGGCGCCACATCGGACAATGTCGCAGATCTGCAAAGTATCGAAGGCATGGATGGTGTCTGCGGCATCAAGATCTTCATGGGCAGTAGCACGGGGGATCTCCTCGTCCATGAGCAAGAGCACTTAGAGAACATCTTCGCGAACACTGGCGGCATCATCGCAACACACGCTGAAGACGAAAATCGGCTCCAAAATCGAATCCCTCAATTTGAGCATCGAACTGATATCGCTGCTCATGCAGAATGTAGAGATGTGGAATGTGCACTATTGGCAACTAAGCGGGCCTCTGCCCTCGCCAAAGATTACGATCATCGATTACATATCGTTCACTTAACCAGTGGATCTGAAGCCGATTGGTTGGCATCCAACAAAGGAGATCTGATCACGACCGAGGTATGCACTCAACACCTGACATTCGATCAGGACGATGTCGAAAAACTTGGAGTTCGTGCGCTCATGAATCCACCGATTAGATACACTGAGGACAGGGATACCCTGTGGAAACGCCTCAAGGACGGGACCATCGACTGTGTCGTAACAGATCATGCCCCACATACGCTCCAAGCGAAATCAATCGGTTATCCCAAAGCCCCTGCAGGTATGCCTGGTGTCGAAACATCTCTACCCCTCATGCTTACCCACGCGATGGATGGTAAGTGCAGTGTCTCAGACGTGGTAAGGTGGATGTGCGCAGGGCCTGCGAAGGTGTATGGCATGGAGAACAAGGGGTCACTCATCGAGGGCTATGATGGAGATCTAACATTGGTCGATTTGGAAACCCGACGCACTATCACAGATGATGATGTTTGGACAAAAGTTGGATGGACACCGTATGCAGGTATGGAACTCACTGGACTACCGATGTGGACTATCGTGGATGGCATTCCAGTTCATCGACGTACCCAAAATGGATCGTTCAGAGGTGAACCTCTAGCCCGGCCTGGACAAACTGGGCGTGTACTCAGATTCTCGTAGTCACGCGCCATCCGATTCAGGAGCCGATCCTTCGCCACCATCAGACGATTCTTTTGATCCCTCCCCCTCTGTGGATACAACTGGGCTGGTGTAGTATTCCAACCGCGGTTGCTCAGGTAATTCGACTGTTGATACATGAGTGAGGTTCTCTGTAACATGAACAGTCATGCCGTTCGATGAAATGGCATAGATGTAGTCACCCATGAAGATGGAACGACGGATGTCTGTAGAAGAGTACCAGTACTCTTGGACACCATCACCATAGAGGTTAGAATGGTCAACTTCACCATGAAGTGCGAGACTCTTGTTTTCAGTATCGACATCGACAAGCTTCAATGTGGAAACGAACTCATATCCATAATAGGAGTACAGGCGTCCATCCTCCTCGATTACATCGTAGACGTATCGGTTCGTTGAAAGGGGGACTGCGAGGAGACTCTCGGGGGCCCAATAGTTGAATGCCTTGTGTTCATAGGTCGCCTCAGACCATGACCAAGACCAACCGCATGAGCGTATGTTATCACAATTATCATCTAGGTACCCAGGGGAAAGCGCAAGTGAATCCGCCAAAATAGGATTCTCTAAATCACTCACATCGAAGAGGCTAATCTGGGTCTGAGACCAGTCAAGTCCGAAACCATCCTCTCCTGCGGGGCCGATACCGATAGTTAGGAGGAGATCTTCGTTCACTGGATGGATGTAGGTCGAGACACCAGGAACCTCAAGTTCACCGAGAATTGTTGGATTAGTTGGATCAGAGAGATCGATTGTCCAGAGTGGGTCGATGTTTCGGAACGTAACAAGGTAACCAATTTCACCGACGAAACGAGCACTCCAAATACGCTCACCGCAGGCGATATCATTGATCTCACCGACTGTCTCAAGAATGCCGTCACCAACATCCTGCAGAACAGATACGTGGTTCGATGGGCCGAGGCATTCCGGTACCTCTGGCTCAATCAAGAGATCGGAATCTGTTGAAATTGCAACATCGACGGCTTCAGCAACATCGACTGCTATATCGGTCGCTGCCAACCACCAACGATCCCAGTTATCCGATGTGGATGCGACGCGGATACTACCATCGTGCTCGGAGATAGAGAACTGATCCTGCACATTACCTATCACGCGACCGGAACCGATGTATTCGGTATTCGCCGGTTCCGAGATGTCGAAGGCGTGTATATTGGTCTCATCGGACCAATCGCTACCCCAATACCACCACCAATCGTTGGCCGGTTCTGCGAGTACCATTGTGTCCCCCGAAGAGTAGACATTTACCCAAGAGGAGCCAATATGATCGACCTGGATGGTTGCCTCCTCCTCGAACAGAGCTATTGTGGAGATTGTAGTAAATCCACGAGAAAGTGAACTATCGGCCATCGAGAACTCGCTACAATCGCCAGAAGTTACTGGATGTGTCATGATTGTGTCACCGATGCGCTCATGGATCCGTGGAGCGAAATCCTCTAGCACAAGACCATCGGCTACCTCCCTGTTGTGAAGGATTGCGTCATCGACTGAACTGTTCCAAACATCCATCCGGTTGTAGCGGTCATTGATCTCCCAGTAATCCTGTGGCAGTTCGGGGTAGTGAAGCAGTCCATCGATGTAGGTCGTGGCATGCGTAACGCTACGCATCGTCCCGTTGACGAGGCGTGCAGTATGGTAATGCCCTTCGACGAAAATCTCTCGCTCAATCACAGGATCGCTGCGGTTACTAACGTCGATGACCGTGTACTGCACGAGGTTCGACATACGATATCCGTAGTATCCCCACTCATCTGCCTCTCCCATCACCATCAGGGCACGGAGAGGGTCATCCATCTCGAGATTCCAGTAGTATAGATTGGAGACGAGCACAAGGCGGTCTCCATCAAGAAGCATCTCTCGCGGGGTGCCATCTAGAGTCATGTTGGAGGCCATCTCTAACTGACCGAACTCTGGAACGCCAAGGACTACGAGATGCCCATTGTTGATTACGTAGATCCAGCGGCCGTCAGTCTTGAGGAAGTCTGCCTCATCCACACCATCCTCCTGGTTGTTAGTTCCAGAGTAGTCCTCACCCTCAACAGGGGCGGAATTTCCAGATTCTGAAGTCGTAGAGCCAGCGACTGGCGCACTACTTTCCGTAGCCATATCGTCTGAAGCCATCTCGGCAACACCATCCATCATGACATCACCCTCACGGAGAGCATAGTAGTACGAATCCGTCCAATGCCAGTAGGCGTTCTGATCGAGGGATACCAGAGCCTCCTCAAAGGCTGCATCTTGTAAATCATCTAAGAGATCCGAACAGGCATCATAGGTCTGAAGGGCAGGAGATGATCGAGCTCGCTCTCCGATTTCTAAAGAGGGATAATCATTGGAAGAATCTTCGATATCTTGGATGATGTCATCCACAATACTCAGGCACCCTACGAGACTAGTACCAATCATGAGAATTGTCAACAGAAGCGCGTACTTGCGT
>CESM01042406.1_pt1 | contig 12892 bp, 13 predicted proteins | sample 361421 | NCBI WGS metagenome assembly CESM01 (sample SAMEA2622219, study PRJEB7988) | marine metagenome | isolation source: saline water (ENVO:00002010), including | reverse complement strand
GTATCATTAATTATATTTGATGATGACCTTAATCCAACACAAATTAGAAACATTGAACGTATTTTTTCAGATAAATGTAAAATTTTAGACAGGAGCAATCTTATACTTGACATATTTGCTAGTAGAGCTAGAACAGCACAAGCAAGAACACAAGTTCAATTAGCGCAATATCAATATTTATTACCTAGATTAACAAGATTATGGACGCACCTTGAAAGACAAAAAGGAGGTATTGGGATGAGAGGTCCTGGAGAAACGCAAATTGAAACAGATCGTAGAATTATTAAAGATAAAATAGCTCTTTTAAAGAAACAGTTAGTTAAGATTGATAAACAATCAGCAACTAGAAGGAAGTCAAGAAAACATTTAATTCGAGTTGCATTAATTGGATATACTAATGCGGGTAAATCAACTTTAATGAATAAGTTAGCAAATTCAGATGTTTTTGCTGAAAACAAGTTGTTCGCAACTTTAGATACTACGGTTAGAAAAGTAGTAATAGATAATTTACCATTCCTTTTAACAGATACAGTTGGTTTTATACGAAAATTACCACATCAATTAATAGAATCTTTTAAGTCTACATTAGATGAAGTAGTTGAAGCGGATTTTTTAATTCATTTAGTAGATATATCAAATCCAAATTTTGAAGAACATATAAATGTTGTAAATAAAACTTTATTAGAAATTGGAGTAAATAATAAGCCAACAATTTTAGTGTTTAATAAAATTGATTCGTATTCGTTTATAGAAAAGGATGAAGATGATTTAACGCCTGTTACAAATGAAAATATCACTTTAGAAGATTTTAAAGACATGTGGCTTTCCAAGATCAAGTCAAAAACTATTTTTATTTCAGCATTAAATAAAACTCACTTTAAAGAATTTAAAAATTTACTATATCTAGAAGTAAAGAAGCTACACCAAAAGAGATATCCTTATAATAATTTTCTGTATTAGGAAAAGGATTGTAGCTCATATAGTTTTTTATAATGACCTTTATTATTAATTAATTGTTTGTGATTTCCTGATTCAACAATTTGACCTTTATTCAAAACAATAATTTTGTCAGCATTTTGTATTGTCGATAATTTATGGGCAATCACTATAGAGGTTCTAGACTTCATTAATTTAGATAATGCATCTTGTACTAGATTTTCTGACTCTATATCCAGCGCAGAGGTCGCCTCATCTAATATTAAAATTTCAGGATTATTTAGTATTGCTCGTGCGATACTAATTCGTTGTTTTTCACCTCCAGATAATTTATCTCCTTTTTCGCCAACATTAGTATTATATTTATTTTCTAGTTTTATAATAAAATCATGAGCATTGGCAATTTTAGCAGCTTTTACTATTTCTTCTTTTGTAGCATTTAGTTTTCCAAGAGATATATTGTTTCTAATTGTGTCATTAAATAATATAGGCTCTTGACTAACAATTCCAAATAATTTCCTTAACTCATTTGTTTGTATGTTGTTGATGTTGATATTATCAATCAAAACCTCCCCACTATTTACAATGTAAAATTTTGTTAGTATATCTGCTATAGTTGATTTTCCGCTACCCGAATGACCTACTAAAGCTAGCATTTGTCCTTTTTTTATAGAGAAGTTAATATTTTGTAATATTTCAGTTTCTTTATATGAAAAACAAACTTGTTGAAATTCAATACAATTGTTAAATTTATCTATTTTTTTAATAGACTTGTTTACAAGTGAATTTTTTACGTCTAATATTTCATATATTCTTTCTGCTGAAGCACTTCCTTTTTGTATATAATAATATGATGTTGTTAAGGATTTTGCAGGAGGTATTATTTGAGAAAAAATCACAATATATCCAATAAATTCTTGTGGACTCAATCCTCCTGTAGAGCTTAATACTAATTGCCCCCCTACCCACATTACAATTACCATTACTATAGTGCTTAAGAATTCACTCATTGGTGAAGAAAGATCTTTCTTTCTTAATAGAGAGTTCATTATTGATTCATATTTTTTACTTTCTTGATGAAAATTATTATTTATATGATTTTCTGCATTAAAAGATTTGATAATTCTTAGTCCTGTTATATTCTCAAAGATTATTGAGAGAATTTTGCCCATTTTCTCTTGCCCTTTATTTGAAGATTTTTTAAGTGATTTGCCAATTGTTCCTATAATGATACCACTAATTGGAAAAAGAATTATTACTAGAAGAGTAAGTTTAGAGCTAATAAATAATAGAGAACCTAAATACACTATGATTGTTAAGGGATCTTTAAAAACCATTTCTAAAGAACTCATAATTGACCACTCAACTTCCACTAAATCAGATGTTAATCTAGCAGTTAAATCACCTTTTCTTTTTTCAGTAAAAAATGATAATGGTAGTGTTAATATTTTTTTATGAAGAAGCATTCGGATATCATGAACTACACCATTTCGTATAGGTGTTAAAAAATATAATGCTAAATATCTAAATAGATTTCTTAGAAAGAATGTTATCAATACTAATAGGCATATAAAGAATAATGCATCTAATTTACCTTGGTTATCAATAATTTCTGTAATAAACGCATAAAAATTATCTTTTATAGATGTTGGGTTAAACGTTAAAGGAGAAGGATTATAAACTTTTTCTTGTGTTTCAAATAATATACCTAAGAAAGGAATAACCATTGTTAATGATACTAATGAAAATATAATACTTAATATATTAAAAAAAATATTTAGCAAGGCATAATGCATATAAGGTTTTACATGCTTAATTATTCTTAAGAATGAGATCATTAGGCAAAGATATAAAAGGATTCCCTATTTTTGCATATTATGGAATCAACACGACAAAAAAAAATATCTCGCCTAATACAAAAAGAATTAGCATTTATATTTCAGCATTCATTAGATTTATTTTCTCAAAATATTATAATTAGCATTAATATTGTAAGGGTTTCTGTTGATTTAGCAAGTGCAAAAGTTTATATCGGTCTTTTTCCATGTAATAATCAGGAAAAATATTTACAAATTATAAACAAAAACAAAAAACTAATTCGCAAGATGTTGGGATCTAACATTAGAAATCAAGTAAGAATAGTTCCTGAATTATATTTTTATTTAGATGATTCTGCTGCATATGCTGATAATATTGATAAGTTATTAAAGAAATAAATTAATATGAATTTTCCATTCTTTATTGCAAAGAGATATTATTTTAAGAACAGAAATAATGATACTGTTAATATTATATCAAAAGTTTCGTTGTTTGGAATAGCAATTGGAACTGCAGCATTAATTTTGATTATATCAGTATTTAATGGTTTTGAAAGTGTTGTGTTGTCGATGTATAATTCTTTTGATCCAGATATTAAGATTACATCTGTTAATTCAAAAACATTTAATCATGAATTAATTAACCATAAAATCAAAGACTATAATAGTGTGGAGGTTATGACATTGGTTCTGGAAGAAAAAGTATTATTAAAACATCAGGGAAAAGAGTTTATAGCTAATATTAAAGGGGTTTCAGATAATTATGATAAATTAACCAATATAGATTCTTTAATAATAAATGGAGATTACATACGAGAATACACTAGCAATAATGTTTGTATTATGGGCAAAGGGATAGCATATTATCTCTCAGCAATTACAGGTTCAATTTTTAATAAGTTACAGGTTTATTTACCTAATAGACATTCAAATAACCTTTTAGATCCAAGCACTGCATTTTCTAGATCTACTTTATTACCAGTAGGAGTGTTTAGTGTTCAGTCAGATATAGATAAACAATATGTAATTACACCATTAGAATTTGTTCAGACATTATCAAAAAAGTCAGGTTTTATATCTTCAATTGATATTAGGATAAAGGAGGATGCAAATATATTAACTGCTCAAAGATATTTGCAAAATTTGATAGGCGCTGATTATATTGTTAAAAATAGGTGGGAACAACAAGATTTGCTTTACAAGATATTAAAGACAGAGAAATTTTTTGTTTTTTTAGTACTCTCATTTATATTGTTAGTAGCTTCTTTTAATATTATAGGCTCTACAAGTATGTTAATTTTAGATAAGAAAAAAAGTATAAATATTTTTAAAAGTTTTGGTTCATCACAGAATCAAATTCATAAAATATTTTTTTATCATAGTATTATGATTGTTTTTATTGGTATGATTATAGGATTATTAATAGGTTTATTCTTTGGTTATATTCAACAAAAATTTGGAATTATAGGAATGGGGGGTGGAAATTTTGTGATTGATTCATACCCAATTCTTTTCTCATTAAAAGATATATCATTAATCCTCTCAATTGTAATGATAATAGGTTTATTAGCATCTTGGTATCCTTCGCTAATTTTAGTAAAACGTTTTTTTAAAAAACAACGTGTTTAAATTTTTGTAGTATAATCTCTAAGGTTTCTTTAATTTCATTAATATTATTTGAGGTGACCAATGTCATTTTATGTTCTTTGAAATTTGGTATGCCTTTAAAATAATTATTATAATGTCTCTTCATTTCTGCTATTCCTAACACTTCTCCTTTCCATTTTACTGAATGTTTTAAGTGTTTTTTGCAGACATTTACTCTTTCATGTATGCCTGGTTTTTGTAGATGTGAATTTGTTTTAAAATAATGCTTAATTTCATTAAATATCCATGGATACCCAATAGCAGCTCTACCTATCATAATACCATCAATACCATATTTATTTTTCATCTCTAATGCTTTCTCAGGTGTATTGACATCACCATTTCCAAATACAGGAATTTTCATTCTTGGATTATTTTTAACTTCTCCTATGAGCGTCCAATCAGCTTCTCCTTTATACATCTGCTTTCTTGTTCTTCCATGAATAGATATTGCTTTGATACCTACATCTTGTAATCTCTCAGCTACTTCTACTATATATTTTGTGTTTTCATCCCAACCTAATCTTGTTTTGACAGTTACAGGGATTTGTGTGGAATTAACAATTTCTTTTGTCATAGCAATCATTTTCGGAATATCTTGTAATATTCCTGCTCCAGCACCTTTATTGGCAACCTTTTTAACAGGGCATCCATAATTAATATCTATTATCTCAGGTTTAGCTCTTTCACATATTTCTGTAGCAAGCTTCATGGAATTAATATTATTTCCAAATATCTGTATGCCAATAGGTCTCTCCAAGTCATAAATATCTAATTTCATCGTACTTTTTTTAGCATCTCGGATTAACCCTTCTGATGATATAAATTCAGTATACATTACATCTGCACCATATTCTTTACAAAGAGCTCTAAATGGGGGGTCACTTACATCTTCCATAGGAGCAAGCAATAAAGGGAACTCTCCAACATCAATATTTCCTATCTTTACACTCATAATTATTACAAAAATATAAATTAATGAGATTAAAAGGCATATATAGAGACAAGTCATTGATGGTAAAATTTCTAATATTGCTTTGTGTAATCATTTCTTCTGTATTTATACATGTTATGTTTGCGAATGTTATAGCATATTTGTTTTTTGATTCAGCAGGAGAACTTATTTTTAATTCCAATTTACAAGATAAAAACTCAATAAATTATTTAAAACTTGTTCAATTATTTACATCAATAGGATTTTTTATATTTCCTATATTATTTTATTCTTATTTAACGAATTTAAATTTATATTTTAAGCGTTACTTAAATAGACAATCTATTATATTAGTAGCAAGTATTATGCTGCTTATTGTTCCATTTATATCATTACTATTGCAATGGAACTCTTCAATAGTATTTCCAAAATGGCTTACACAGTTTGATATAAATTCAACTCATATAATAGAAGCGTTTCTTCAAATGGACTCTATTTATGATTTAATAATTAATTTATTTTTGCTAGCTGTTATACCTGCAATAGGAGAAGAGCTCTTTTTTAGAGGATATGTTCAGCAAACATTAATTAACAAGTATATTAACAAGCATTCGGCTATACTTGTTACTGCATTTATATTTAGTTTATTTCATTTAGATTTTGCAGGATTAATACCGAGGTTTTTTTTAGGGGCGTTACTTGGCTATTTATTCCTCTGGAGTAAAAATATATGGATACCTATAATTGCTCATTTCATTAATAATGGGCAAGCTGTTTTAATAGCTTATATAAGTTCTGGAAGTAAAGATAAAATAGATAAATTTGGGTATTCAATATCAAATGAGCTTGATATTGATTTATCTATAGCTTTTTTTTCTTTTACTTCAGTAATTTTATTGCTATTTATGTTTTATAAACTTCAGAAAGTTATTAAGCAGTAGCAAACAAAACTTAATAATTCCCCTTTCTAGTGGAGTAATTTATTTTTAAAGCATTTGCTTTTCTAAGTTCTTGTTTTACATCTGTGATAATACCCATTTTGACAGTTTCATCTGCTTTTATAGAAGTGGTCATATATGGGATTTCTTTTTCATCTCGAGCTTCTCTTTCTGTGGCAATAAATTCTTGTATTTCTTCAACAGTAGCAAAAGCATCATTTAACTGTATTCTAGCAGAAGTACCATATGATGCTTGTAATCTTTTTATAGGAGATCCTATATAGATATAGCTTACCAAAGATTTTTTTTCCATCTTTTTTATCTCTGTTGCTTTTGGAGTTAATACATTTACAAAAAGTGTTGTTTCTCTCATAACAGTGGTTACCATAAAAAAGAAAAGTAACATAAATACAATGTCTGGTAATGAAGCAGTTGATATTGCTTGCATCCCTTTCTTATTATTTTTCTTAAATCTACTCATTATGAATTTTCTCCAATATTTTTTGGTTCCGCTTCAGATATTTTTTGCGGATACATTTTTCTTATTTCTTTCTTCTCTGTTTTATTTAAATCAGCATAACGTTTTCCAAATTTTTTTAATGAGGCATCATTTCTTAACTCATTATATGCCGCTGCTAACTCATTTTGCACCTGTATATAAGTTTTATATTCAGTTCCTCTATCATTTTGTAATGAGATAATAGCTTTTTCAGGATTTTCAGAAAGATTAGGGTCAATTCCGTTATTATTAATAAAACGTTTTGCGCCTGCTCGAAGTTGGCTTATATCCATAAATTCACCCTCAACTAATAATTGATTATTAGTATTAATTAAAACCACATAAATATTTTTTGCGTGAATTTGCGAATCATCTTCTTCAAGTTCTTCTTCTGGCATTGGTGGTAATTTACGAGCAATACCAGTGTCTACATCCATTGTTGTGGTTACTAGAAAGAAAATAAGTAGTAAAAATGCAATATCTGCCATTGAACCTGCATTTATTTCTTGTAGTCCTCTTCTTTTAGCCATTACTTATTTAGAAAAAACCTTAGATAACTCCGTATATAATACTATACCAATTGCAGAAAAGGCTAGTATATAAAATGATATTAAACCCATTCCTACTTTCTTTGAAGTCGTTTCATTAATTTGATATTTTTCATATCCTTGAAGGATATTATCTGAAGCAAGAATATATGAAATCAAAGCTATTAATAACAATCCTCCAATTGTATAAATTGTTTTTCTCGCATTTTTAGGATTTGACAACATTTTCTTAACACCAAATCCAATAGCAGCTAATGTTGCACTAGCTATCATTAAGTAGGTAATAATAATACCTATATTGATTAGATTTTCCATTTCTAGTATTATTTATTTTTAACTAATATATCTATTAAAGATATTGTAGCATCTTCCATTGAATTTACAATAGAATCGACCTTTGAGATAATATAGTTATAAAATATTTGTAAAATCATAGCTACTATAAGTCCAAATACAGTTGTTAATAAGGCAACTTTAATTCCCCCAGCAACTAATGATGGAGAAATATCACCTGCTGCTTCTATAGCGTCAAATGCTCCAATCATCCCTATTACCGTACCCATAAACCCAAGCATTGGAGCTAATGCGATAAATAATGAAATCCATGATAATCCTTTTTCTAATAATCCCATTTGTACAGACCCATAAGAGACAATAGATTTTTCTACCATATCTATCCCTTCATTAGATCTCTCAAGTCCCTGATAGAATATAGAAGCTACAGGGCCTTTTGTGTTTCTACAAATATCTTTAGCAGCATCAACACCTCCAGATTTTAAAGCTCCTTCTACATCATTTAATAATTTATCTGTGTCTGTAGTTGCCATATTAAGATATATAATTCTCTCAATTGCTAATGCTAAACCGAGTATTAAGCACAGAAGAACAATCCCCATAAATCCAGGTCCACCTTCAATAAACTTCTGTTTTATAACTTGATGGAAAGATGCGTCATTTTGCTCTTCAACGGCAGCTACTGTGTTTTCTTCAGTAGTCATCTCTTGATTTCCAGCATCATTATTTTGAGCCAATATATCATTGTTGCTAACTAATAAGATTAGTGTTGAAAACATTATTAGTCCAATAAATTTAAATTTGTTTTTCATTATTTGTAATTTTTGTAATTTAATTTAGTTTGGCAAATTTATAAAAATATTATAAAGCTGCTTTATATCTTCTATTTACTTCTTTCCAATCAATAACATTAAAAAAGGCATTAATATAATCAGGTCTCATGTTTTGATAATTTAAATAATATGCATGCTCCCAAACATCTAGAGCTAATATTGGAATATCACCACATTTACCATCCATTAATGGATTATCTTGATTTGCAGTTGAGCAGATATTTAAGGTTCCGTTACTAACGCAAAGCCAGGCCCATCCAGAACCAAAACGTGTTGCTGCGGCTTTTGCAAATTCGTTTTTAAAGTTTTCAAAGTTGCCAAAATTTTCATTTATTGCCTCTGCAATATCTCCTTCAGGATCACCTCCTCCATTTGGACTCATTATTTCCCAAAATAGGCAATGATTATAATATCCACCCCCATTGTTTCTAACAGCTGCAGCAAGGTCTTTAGTTTTACAAATTTCTTCAATACTTTTCCCTTGTAATTCTGTTCCTTCAATTGCATTGTTTAGATTGTTTGTATATCCATTATGATGTTTACCATGATGAATCTCCATTGTTCTTGCATCAATATGTGGTTCTAAAGCATCATAACTGTAAGGTAAGTCAGGTAATTTAAATGTCATAATTTTTTATTTTTTATTTTAATAATATTTGCCAAGCCTTTTCAGTTTCACCTTCTTTTAGAAAAGCTTTTGCTAAGATATGCTTTTCTGAAATATTTTTATCATTTCTAATTGGAAAATCTATTTTGTCAGGTATGTTTTCTGCAGAAGCTAATATAGCTAAATCGTTACCTGTTAATATTTCAGATTTTTTAATTTCATCAGGAAGATTATCAAAACCCATGCCAATTTTTGATATAGGCTTTGCAATTTCATATAAAGAATTTTGTGTTGTTTTTCCATACCAGTTTCTACCATAACGGCTTATGATATTTAATTTAAAAGGATCAATAATATTGTTTTCGTCAATAATACTATCATCAATATGTATTTTTAATATTTCGCATAATACTAAATTACCTGCCCCCCCTTCTTTACCTAGCTCTATAATATCATTTACTTTACATTCAAAATTTATAGGGGACTCTTTTACTCTCGGTGGAGTAATAATATCTGATTTTAACTCTGTAAATCCAGCTTTTTCAAATTCATTTACTTCAAAACCAAAATCACAAGAAGCCAAGGAAACTTGTTGCCCCATATCTTCTGTTACTAGAGAAATAACACATTCTTTAATTTGCTTGATATTATCTAATGTGTGTTTTGAAGAATTATCTCTTACTCTTCTAACTGGAGAAAAAACTAGAATAGGAGGGTTAACAGAAAACACATTAAAAAAAGAAAATGGACTTAAATTTTTATTTCCATTATTATCTATAGTGCTTACAAATGCAATAGGCCTTGGAGTAATAGAGTCAGACAAGTATTTATATATATCTTTACTTTCGGATGATTGTATATCTATTGTTTTAATCATTTTTGTTTTTTTAAAATTGAATGACTACTATTTGATTTTATGATTTTATTAGAGATAGATCCTAATCCTTCTATCTGCATTTTAATTTCATCATTTTCTTCCAACCATTGCTCTACATAGTTAGAATCTCTTCTTTTTTTAGTGCCATTAATTTCTAATAAGCATCCTGTACCTACAGTTCCTGAACCAATAATATCTCCAGGAAACAACTCAACACCATAAGAAGCCCTTTCAATAATTTCTGCAAATGTCCAGTTCATGTCTTTCGCATTTCCTTCTGAATAAAGTACTCCATTTACATAACATTTCATTTGTAAATCATATTTTTTGCCAAAAGGGGTTTCAATTGCTTTGGCTTCTAATTCATCCGGCGTAACTAAAGCAGGACCAATAATATTTGCAAAATCTTTCCCTTTTGCAGGTCCAAGATTTAATTTCATTTCTTCCATCTGTAAACCTCTTGCGCTTAAGTCATTTAAAATACAAAATCCAGCTATATATTCGTCAGCATCTTTTGATAAAATATTTTTCCCTTTTTTGCCTATGACAATAGCAAACTCAAGCTCATAATCTAATCGATTAAAATGATCAGGCATTAGTTTGATTTCTTGACCATCTGCATACATAGCATTATGGTTAGAAAAGTAAAAAACAGGAAACTTATCAAATTCAGATATCATTTCTGCTCCTCTATTTTTTCTGCATGTTTCTACATGCTCACGAAAAGCATATGCATCACGAAATGAGTTTGGCTTAGGAATTACAGGTAGAAGCGTAATATCTTCTAACATATGTTTCACAGGACCCTCATTTAAGATAAAGGAAGATATTTTATCTTTATAATCTTTGGTTTTTATCACATCAATTAAAGAAACATTTCCAAATAGCAAATTTAAATTATAGATATATTGTTTTTGCAGTATACCAATTTGGTGTGCATTTTTATCCGCTATTTTATAAGTAAGGAGTTTCATTTTCAAATACAAAATTATCAATTTTATTTTAGGGATGATATAAATGAATCTTTGTTTGTCTTTTATCTTATATTTGCATTAAAACAAAAGTATATGCCATTTTATCATAAATTAGGAAAGATACCACATAAAAGACACACTACTTTCAAAAAAGAAACAGGCGGATTACATTACGAAGAGCTTTTTGGTACTATTGGCTTTGATGGTATGTCATCATTATTATATCATCTTCATAGGCCTACTCAAGTAAAAGAAATTAAAGAAGCATATTCTGTTGCTCCATTGGCTGCAGTAGAAAAAAACCTTAAATCATATTTATTAAAAGGCTTTGATGCACCAAAAATAAAAGACCATTTAAAAAGTAGGATATCTATACTTTTCAATAATGACCTTAACATATTGCTTTCAGCTCCTACTAATTTAGAGGAAGATTATTTTTATAAAAATACAGATGGAGATGAAGTGATTTTTGTTCATAAAGGAACAGGTACTTTAAGGACTTTCGTGGGTAATATTGACTTTAATGAAGGAGATTATTTAGTTATTCCAAGAGGAATGATTTATACAATGAAGTTTAATTCGGAGAATAATCGATTGTTTGTAGTAGAATCATACACTCCTGTTTATACTCCTAAAAGATACAGGAATCATTTTGGACAATTATTAGAGCATTCACCTTATTGTGAGAGAGATTTAAGAAAGCCGCAAGAACTGGAGACACATGATGAAAAAGGAGATTTTGTCATTAAAATCAAAAAAGAACATATGATACATGAGTATACTTATGCTTCACATCCTTTTGATGTTACTGGTTGGGATGGTTATAATTTTCCATATGCTTTTTCAATTCATGATTTTGAGCCAATAACAGGACGTGTACATCAACCACCACCTGTTCATCAAACTTTTGAAACCAATAGGTTTGTTATATGTTCATTCTGCCCTAGACTATATGATTACCACCCTGAATCGATACCAGCTCCATATAATCATTCAAATATTGATTCTGATGAGGTGCTATACTATGTTGACGGAGATTTTATGAGTAGAAACCATGTTGAAGAAGGATTTATTTCTTTACATCCTGCAGGCATTCCACATGGACCACATCCAGGAGCAATGGAAAGAAGTATAGGGAAAACAAAGACAGATGAATTAGCGGTCATGATAGATACTTTTGCGCCACTTAAGTTAACAAAAGCAGCTATTGATTTATCTGACGGAAAGTATCATAAATCTTGGCTAGAAGAATAATTTTAAGATAAAACATCATGAGTGAAATAAAAAACGTTGATTACAGTTTAGAAAAAATATTTGAGGGAGCAAAGGATTTTCTACCTCTTTTAGGAACAGATTATGTTGAGTTCTATGTTGGAAATGCTAAACAAGCAGCATATTATTATAAGTCAGCATTTGGATTTCAATCCTATGCTTATAAAGGACTTGAAACAGGAAGTAGAGATGTGGTTTCATATGTTTTGAAACAAGATAAAATCCGCATTGTATTGACCACTCCTTTAAATTCACAATCGAATATTAATGATCACATTGTAAAGCATGGAGATGGAGTTAAAGTTATTGCACTATGGGTAGATGATGCTACAAAATCTTGGGAAGAGACAACAAGTAGAGGAGCAAAGTCATATATGGAGCCAACAACTGAAAAAGACGAACATGGAGAGGTAGTACGATCTGGGATATATACTTATGGAGAAACTGTACATGTTTTTGTAGAAAGAAAAAACTATAAAGGAGTATTTCTGCCTGGTTTTGAAAAATGGGAATCAGATTTCAATCCAGGACCAACAGGATTAAAATTTATTGACCATATGGTTGGTAATGTAGGCTGGAATGAAATGAATAAGTGGGTAAAGTTCTATGAAGATGTCATGGGCTTTGTAAACTTTTTATCATTTGATGACAAGCAAATTACTACTGAATATTCAGCATTAATGAGTAAGGTAATGAGTAATGGAAATGGAAGAATT
>CESM01013492.1_pt1 | contig 12892 bp, 13 predicted proteins | sample 361421 | NCBI WGS metagenome assembly CESM01 (sample SAMEA2622219, study PRJEB7988) | marine metagenome | isolation source: saline water (ENVO:00002010), including | reverse complement strand
ATCTATTAAGCCGATAGAGTCAACTGGTTCTGGTTTTATAATAAGTAAAGATGGATATATTTTAACAAATGCTCATAACATAGTTACTGAAATTTCAGACCCATCTTTATCTACAACAAATATTAAAATTGATGTAGTTCTTCCTGGAGGAGATAATTATGCAGCTTCTATAGTAGGAGTAGACACGAGATCTGATATAGCTTTGCTAAAGATTGAGGGTGAAAAATTTGATTATTGCGAGCTTGGAAATTCAGATAAAATAATAGTGGGAGAATGGGTAGTTGCTCTAGGAAACCCTAAAAGCTTATTTGCGGCCGCCAATTATCAACCAATAGCATCTGCAGGCATTGTAAGCGCTGTAAATACAGATTTTGGTATTGATGTTAACACTAAAAGATTGATGAATAATATGATTCAGACTGATGCTTCTCTTAATCCTGGAAATAGTGGCGGTCCTTTAGTCGATACGGAAGGAAAAGTCATCGGTATTAATACATTTAGAAGAAACGATTCAGAAAGCCTTGGATTTGCAATTCCGATTAATTATGCAAAAAAGATTGGAGAAGAATTAAAATTGAAAGGCTTTGTTGATAGAAGGTTTTCTTTTGGAATTAATGCAGCGTCTTATCGATATGGACAGAATGGCGAGATAGGTTTGTATGTTAACTCTGTAGACTATGATAACTCTGCAGATAATAAAGCTTTATATAAAGGCGATATTATTATAGGTATTGAAGGATATCAAATACAAAGCTACGATCAATTACAGCTTGTACTAGCTAATACAGATGCAAGACCAGGCGATACAATTAAGTTAAGAATTCTCAGAGAAAATGATATAAAAGTGGTTAAATTAGTATTAGGCAGTATATGAGAAATAGAAGTATTAGACTGATAGGGATAGGAATATTATCTGGAGCAATGATTGGAACTGTATTAGGTCAAATTCTAACTTTTTTACTTCCAGATGGTAGCACTGTAAAGCAATTTTTCCTTACGTCATTTGATTTTTCTTTTGGTTCAATTGGTAGTGGATTATTATTAGATTTAGGTATTATTGGAATTGATTTAGGGCTTGTTTTGAGATTTAATGTTTGTAGTGTTATTGGTTTTGCAATTGCATATTATTTATTAAGATACTTTAGATAAAAAAAAGAGGTTTTGATATGTTTAATTTAGGTACAGGTGAATTAGTAATAATTTTTCTTATTCTTTTACTCCTTTTTGGAGGAAAGAGACTTCCTGGTTTAGCGAGAGGTTTTGCTAAATCTTTAAGAGAATTTCGTGGTGCATTGGATGACACGAAAGATGAATTAAGAAAATCTGAAAAATCCGAAGAATAAATTAGATGTCCCCATCTAATGCTTTAAAACAAAAACTTGTTTCACAGCAAGAAAAAATTGCTAATAGCAAAACAAATGCTATCATAAGAACAAGGTTCGATAAAGTATTATCTAGTATATCTGAAAGTAAAAATGTTTTATCCGGTAAAACTGTATTAGTTAAGGATAATATTGCCATAAAGGGAGAGCCTTTAACATGCGCATCGAATCTTTTAGAATCTTATAATTCTCCATATAGTGCTACTGTAATAGATCGTTTGGAGTCTCATGGCGCATTAATAACTGGCCAAACAAACATGGATGAATTTGCTATGGGCTCATCATCAGAATATTCAATTTACGGCTCAGTAAAGAATCCGCATGATTTAACAAAAGTAGCAGGAGGATCTAGCGGTGGTTCTGCTGCTGCTGTAGCAGAAGATTTGTGCGATATTGCATTAGGTTCTGATACTGGAGGATCTATAAGACAGCCTGCTGCATTCTGCGGTATATATGGACTCAAACCTACATATGGAAGAATTTCTAGATATGGTCTGGTATCACATGCATCCTCTTTCGATACCATAGGAATATTATCAAAAAGTCTTGAAGATATAACATTAGCTTTCAGCGTAATGTCTGGCAATGATTCTAAAGATGCAACATCTTCAAAAGAACAAGTTTTGTCATTGGAAGAGTACAATAAAGAAAATTTTCCTAAAAATGTTGGTATTTTGAGCGATGAGTCTCTTGCTGAAGTTGATAGCGAAATTGTAGATAGGTATCATAAGATTCTGGATTTTTTAAGAAATGAAAAGGTAAATCTTATTGAGATTGAATTGCCATATTTTGATTATTGTGTTGCTACTTATTATGTATTAACTATGGCTGAAGCATCTTCAAATTTATCTCGATTTGACGGAATAAGATATGGAAGAAGAGGAGATTCTAAAGATTTAAATGAAACATATATTAAATCACGATCTGAAGGTTTTTCTGAAGAGGTTAAGAGAAGAATTATGACAGGGACATACGTTCTATCTTCAGGTTATTATGATGCATATTATTCAAAGGCTTTAAAAGTCCGAAGAGTTATAAAAAATGAATATGATAAGCTGTTTTCTAGTATAGATTGTTTATTTATACCAACTACTAGTACAACCGCATTTTCACTAAAAAATAACTTAGAAGATCCTATAAAGATGTACCTTTCTGATATTTTTACTGTTCCATTTAATTTAATAGGAGCTCCTTCGCTGAACATTCCTGCTGGAAAAACAAAGGATAACATGCCTATAGGATTTCAAATTGCCGGCAATGCATTTAAAGAGGAAACTTTATTCAATTTTGCGCATTCATTGAATAAGGGAGAATTGTTTAAATAGGCGATAAATGGAATTTCTACATCCAAACTTTTTGTATTTACTGGTTGTATTGGTATTACTATCAATATTTAAAAAACTTTACTTTTCAAATAAGACTGCATCCTTTCAAGTATCTAATACAGAGCAATTAAAAAGTTTTTTTGGAACCTACGGCTCTTTTAAAATAGGATTTTTTAGATTTCTTTTTATCACTTCTCTTGTTTGTTTTATTATTGCAATTGCAAGACCAAGAATGTCTACAAATGATAAAGAGATTACAATAGAGGTAATAGATATCATGCTAGTATTAGATACTAGTAGCAGTATGCTAGCAGAAGACTTTAAACCCAATCGCTTAGAGGCAGTAAAGCAAGCAGCTAATGATTTTATTGATAATAGGAGGGGAGATAGAATTGGATTGTTAGTTTTTGGAAAAGAGACATTTATTCAATGTCCTCTTACTGTTGATTATGCTGTTCTAAGCAATTTATTAAGCGAAGTCACTGTTGTAGAGCCTAAATACGATGGTACTGCTATAGGAATCGCTATAGCGAATGCTGTTAATCGGTTAAGATCAAATGATTCAAAAAGCAAGGTAATCATATTATTATCAGATGGAAGTAATAATTCTGGAGCTATTGATCCTATAGCAGCTGCAAAAATAGCAAAGGAGTATAACGTTAGAATTTATACGATAGGAGCAGGTACAAGACAAGCTGTAACTCAGATACCTGGAAGAGGATATATCCGAAATGAGATTGATGAAGAATCTCTCATAGGAATTGCTTCAGAGACTGGTGGAAAATATTTTAGAGCTATTGATAAGGAAAGTCTATCCGGAATATATGCCGAGATTAATGATCTAGAGAAGTCTGAAGTGGTTGTAAACTACTATTCAGAATATGAAGAAATTTATCTGTGGTTTTTGTATGCTGGTTTCATTTTTCTTTTATTAAGCGAATTATTTAGAATTATTTATTTTAGAAAGATCATATGACATTTGAAAACATAGATTTAGCTTTTTTATCTCTGCTATTAATATTTTTAACCTTGTTGGGTTACTACTATAAGGGAAGATCTAATAAGATTTTTGGACAAGATAATTTTAATCCAAAGTTTATAGAGAGTTTATTTTCTAGGGGAAATTTACAGACAATAAGAGTAAAGTTCTTTTTAAGATATTTTTCTATGTTTATTCTAGTTTTATCAATAGCAGGATTAAAAACAGGTACTACGGTTAAGCCAGTAGAAAGAAAAGGTGTAGATATAGTACTTTGTATTGATGTTTCTGCCAGCATGAATGCTCAAGACGTCAAACCATCTAGAATTGATAAGGTAAAATTTGAAGTTAGTAAAGTGATAGACAATTTAAAGGGCGACAGATTGGGGATTGTAGTTTTCTCTGGATCAAATTTCTTGTATCTCCCGCTTACGATGGATTATGATGCTGCAAAATTATTTGTTAAGAGCATAGATACTGATATGATTTCTTCAAAAGGAACCGCTGTTGGGCAAGCAATAGAAACGTCTATTATTGCATTTGAAGAAGAAAGCAAGCAACAAAAAATGATATTTCTTTTTTCTGATGGAGAGGATCATAGCTCAACATCTTTAGATATAATTAATGCTGCACTACCTAGCGATATAACGATTCATGTAGTAGGCATAGGAAGCATAAATGGATCGCTGATACCGGACATAAAAAAAGAAAATGTCTTTTTAAAGGATGATTCGGGAGAATTAATAATGAGCAAATTAAATGATATTTTCTTAGGAAAGATTTCTCAAGTTGGAGAAGGCGATTTCTTGAGAATATCCAACAATGAATCAATCAGTGAACAGATTAACGACATTGTAAGCAAAGGAGAGGCTTCTATCATTAACTCATATGAATTTTCTGAATATGATCATAAATATCAATATCCATTATTTTTTGCTATCATTTTCTTATTTATCGCATATATTTTACCTTCAGGAAGAAAAATTAAATGAGAATAATATTCATAATAACTGTCTTAATGTCTGGTCTCTTATCTCAAGATATGGGATATAAGATGTATAAAAATGGAGATATTGATTCAGCGCTCGAGTATTATAAAAAATTATCTGACCTTAATGACGAGAACTTATCTAGAGATGAACTGCTTTATAATATAGGAACTATTTATGCTCAAATTGACAGCGCAAGCAAAGCAAGCTCTGTTTTTGAAGAGGTATATAATGATTCAACTGAATTTTCTTCAGATCTAAATTATAATTATGGGAACACACTTTATCGATCGCAGAAACTTGAAGAAAGCTTAAAAGCTTTTAGAGAAACGTTGTTAAAAAATCCTAATGACTTAGATGCAAGAAAAAATTATGAGTTTGTAAAAAATGAGATTGAAAAAAACAAAAATATGCAAAAAAAGAATGATCAAAGTGAAGAATCGGATAAAGAAGAGAATGATAAAAACAAAGATAAAGATAACCAAAAAGATAAAAAAGACGATAGCCAAAAAGATCAGCCGAACAATCAAGATGACAAGAATAATTCACAGAATAATGATGATGGACCTACCGATAATCAGAATTCTAAATCACCAAATCAGGATAATCAACAGGATCGCAAGGTTCAATCAAAGCAAAGTGCTGAAAACATACTAAATGCTATCAAAGAAAATGAGAAGGTGAATAAAAAAAGGAAACAAACTAATTATACTAACGAATCAGGCAAAGATTGGTGATAAGATACCTACTATTCAGTTTCAGTTTATTTTCTTTTTTGATTTCTCAAGAAATTGAGACTTTTGTAGTTAGTAAAAATATCAATATAGATGAGTCTTTTAGCTTTACGATTAAGATTAAAGATATTGATATCGATCCTGAGGTTGATATTTCTCCAATGTTAGATGATTTTTCAATTATTATGGGACCTAGCCTAGGAAGTGAGTATAAATTTATCAATGGAAAGAAAAGTACATCACGATCTATATCATGGACGGTAATAGCTAAAAAATCTGGAGAAGTAAAGATTCCAAGACTTGAAGTTCTTTTAGGAGAAAAAAAATATTTGACAGATGAGATAATTATGAATATCTCAAAAAAATCTCAAGAGACAACTGCGAGCGATATGTTTTTGAAGATTGAAGTAAGCGATCTTGATGTTCGAGTGGGAGAGCAGGTAATTGTTACATATACATTTTTCACCAGAATTGCATCCAAGGTTTTATCAACAGAATTCCCAAAGTATAAAGACTTTTGGGTCGAAAAATTATTTGATCCATCAGGACAACAAATTACTCCAGATGCTTGGAATGATATTGAGATTAATGGCTATAAATATAAATCAATTAAGATATACGAAGTTGCACTGTTCCCTTTATCAGAAGGTGTATTTGATTTGAATTCGATGATTATGAAGATTGAAACTAAAGAAAAGGATCCTGGATATAGAAGGCTTTTTTGGGATGATCCATTTTTTGATACATTTTCACAAAGGACTAAGGCAAGAATTCTTGTATCAGAGCAAAAAACAATTACAGTATCCGGACTAGCGAATCAGCCCCAAGGCTTTACGGGTGCGGTAGGAAAGTTTCGTGTCGATACATCTCTTTCTTCTAGCACTATAGAAAGTGGCAACCCAATAACTTTCTACATCGAATTAAAAGGAGAAGGAAATTTAGATAATATTGGTAGGCCTGATATAAAATTTCCAGATGAATTTGATGTTTTTGATGGGGAAATAAAACAAGAAAGAGATATTACTGATTCTGTATCTGGAAAAATTATTTGGGAGTATAATTTGATTCCTAGAAAAGATGGCGACTATATAATTGATTCCGTATCAATCCCATTTTTTGATACTCAATTAGAAAATTGGAGTTCAGCAACATCAAGTGCAGTTAATTTGAAGGTTACTAAAAGTAGTTATATTCCAAAAGATACTGATGATATGAACATAGCCAATTCAAAGGATATCAGATATATCAAATTAGGAAATACTTCTTCATGGAGAGTTGCAAATTCTAATAACATATATAATATATCATTCTTGATTATTCTTTTATCAATTTTTATTCTTTTAGCTCCAATATTTATTAAGCCATTAAATGATATTATTGATAATCAATCGCTAGTATTAAAAAACAAGAATGCTTTATCCAATTCAATTAAAATTTTAGAATCTTCAGATAGTTTATACAAAGATTCTCCTAAAGCAATCAGAGTTTTTTTCAAAAATAAAAATTTAATTGATTCTATTAACATAGATTCTCTTTCTTTGAAAGATAAGGTTGAAGAAAAAATTAAACCTAAAGATCTTCAGGTTATCCAGAAAATTTTAGATGAATGTAGTCAATACAATTATGCAGATATATCTGCAAAAGACAATGTCAAAATTAAGGAAAAAACAATTAAAATATTAACTAGGATTAATGGCTATGTCTAAAGTATTAATCATATTATTTTTTACTTTGGGAATGGTTTATTCTCAAAATATAGACTCATTATTTTCTACGGGTAATGAATATTATAATAATAATCAATTTGATTCTGCTGTTGGTTCGTATGAAGAGATTCTAAGTCAAGGATTTTACAGTGCAGATTTATACTATAACCTTGGCAATGCTTATTATAGATTAGAAGATTTTGCCAATGCAAGATGGTCTTATGAGATGGGAGTAAGTATCAATCCTAGAAATAATGATATTATTCACAACTTAATGTTAACAAAAAAGAATATTCCAAATACAATAGAAGCCCCAGATTCGCAGATTTTAAATTTGATTAATAATTTTTTAACAAGCTTTACTTATAATGATTTTGTGCTTTTTAGCTCAATAATGCTCTTATGTTACTCAATTTGCTTTCTTATTTATAGGATAAATTCATCAAGGATTGTGTCTATTTCGTATTATTTATTTATGATACTTTTTTTTATAGGTAGCTCATCTTCTGTAATTAAGTTTTTATGGGAGAATAATAATAATTTTGGGATTATCTTAAATGATGAAACTAAACTTTATTCGGCTCCATTTTTAAATGACAATATTATGATTTCCATATTTTTTTCTGGCAATAAAGTAAAAATCGAACAAACAACCGACAAATGGCTAGAAATATCTTCTATTGATGGAAGAAAAGGTTGGATTAGACTAGAAGATATAAGAACTTTAGACTAGTATGAGATTTTTAATTATTTTATTCACCACAAGCGCTATCTATGCACAAAGCGACTTTATTCTTCCAAGTGATTTTACAGACAATCCACCCAACTTGCCCAAAGTTGTTTTGCCTTCTTTCGATGAAAGCGATGATTTTGATACTGTAGCTGATACAAGCTTCACTACTTCAGTAAAAGGATACCGTATACAGGTCACAATTTCACAAGATGAAAATGAATTAATTAAAATTAAAGAGAAGCTTCAGCTCACTATAAAGGAAAAGATTTATATTAAGTTTGAACTGCCAAACTACAAATTGCGAGTAGGTAATTTTGATAGTAGAAAAAAAGCAGAAGCTTATCGGAATAGAATAATCCAGCTCGGCTATAGATCCGCATGGGTTATTCCTACTCTAATTGAATTGGATTCTTGATGTCAGGTCATAGTAAGTGGTCAACGATAAAACGCAAAAAAGGCGCCCTTGATCAGAAGAGAGGTAAGCTTTTTTCTTCCGTTGGAAGAGAAATAACAATATCTGCAAGACTTCTTGGTGGAGATATCGAAGCGAATGCTAGGCTCAGACAAGCAGTAAAAAAAGCAAAATCAATAAATATGCCCAGTGCAAATATTGAGAAAGCTATCAAAAAAGGTACAGGAGATCTGGATAATGTTATTTACGAAGAAGCTTCATATGAAGGGTATGGTCCAAACGGTATTGCTGTATTTATAGACACTATTACCGATAATAAAAATAGGACAGTAGCAGATGTAAGGCACGTACTATCAAAATTTGGAGGATCGCTTGGTCAATCAGGTAGTGTGGCTTGGAATTTTGATAGAATGGGCATTATCTTGATTGAAGATTCTGTTATAGATGAAGATCAATTGTTTAATATATCTATTGAAAATGATGCTAAGGATTTTAAGAAAGAAGATGGATATTATAAGTTATTTTTTGACCATAATCTTCTTTATGAAAAGATTGAATTAATTGAAAAGATACCAATCGAAATTGACTCTTCCTTTATTGCGTTAATACCAAAGGATTTTATTAAAATTTCAGAAGAACAAGGTGAAAAAATTGAAAAACTGATGGATGCCTTAGATGATTTAGATGATATTCAGAATGTTTATTCAAACTATGCAATTGAGGAAGTGTTGTGATTATCATAGGATTTGATCCGGGCTTAACTAATACGGGATATGCGGTTCTTGAAAAGGAAGCAAATAATATCACATTAATTGAATCAGGTTTAATCAAGCCTAAAAAAGGAAAAGTGCTTTCAGCACGTTTATTTACTATTTTCTCAGAAACTACTAAGTTAATGGAGAGTTTTAATCCTAATTTGATAGTTATTGAGAATGTATTTTATGGTAAAAATGTACAGTCTGCTATAAAATTAGGGCAAGCAAAAGCATCTATAATGTTATCAGCAGAGAAATGTGGTATTGATTTGGTTGATTATTCTCCTAGAGAAATTAAGCAATCAATTGTAGGCAATGGTTCTGCATCAAAGGAGCAAGTTGCTTTTATGGTAAAAAAGATTTTTAAATTAAATGACCAAGCTTTCGAAAGTACTGATGTTTCAGATGCTATTGCTGTAGCTTGGTGTGGAGCAAATAGGAAAATATAAAATGATTGATTCAATTACAGGTACTATTCAAAGAAAAGAGCCTACAAATCTATTTATTGATATGAACGGGTTTGTTTTTAACATATCTATATGCTTAAAAGACTATGAAGATCTTCCTGATTTGAATCAAGAAATCACAATACTTACATACTTGAATGTGAGAGAAGATTTAATGGAGTTATATGGATTTTTGGAGCATGATAGAAGAAATTTATTTATTCAACTGATAGGAGTTTCAGGCATTGGTCCGAGAACGGCTATTAACTTGCTCTCAAATATTTCGGTTGCACATTTTAAAGAAAATATTATTGCTGAAGATGTAAAATCTTTGAGCTTAATTCCAGGTATTGGCCCTAAGACTGCGAAAAGAATTATTCTTGATATAAGAGAGAAAATAACAAAAGATAAAGCCACTAAAGACAACTTAGATATTTCAAAAATTAATTTCACATATGATGATATTTATACCGCACTTTCTTCTTTAGGATACAGGAAGAATCAAATTGATAAAGCAATCAAGCAGCTAACAAAAGAAAATAGTTTTGAAGGCAATATTGAGGATGTCATCAAGAAAGTGTTAAGTATAATTCGATGACAGATTTTTTTAAAACAACACTATACAATTTTCATAATAATTTAAACGCAAAACTGGTTCCGTTTGCAGGATTTCTCATGCCTCTTCAGTATTCTGGAATAATTGATGAGCACAAACATGTTAGATCTAAAGCTGGTCTATTTGATGTGAGCCATATGGGAGAATTTATTGTAAGTGGAAAAAATGCCAAAAAATTTTTACAGAAGGTGACTATTAATGACATAGAATCCTTGGGTGCTGGAAAAGCACAATATAGCGCATTGTGCAATAAGAGAGGTGGTATAATTGATGATTTATTAGTTTATAATTTATCAGATTACTATATGCTAGTAGTTAACGCTTCAAATATTGAGAAAAATTTTAATTGGCTTAAGAGTCATTTGCTAGATGATGTAGAATTAAAAGATGTTTCAAAAGATATAGGTCTGTTAGCAATACAAGGTCCTATGTCTAGAGATATATTGCAGAATTTTTATCCTGATATTGATTCATTAAAATACTATGAAACATTAATGCCAGATCAAGATGGAACAATTGTTGCTAGAACGGGATATTCAGGTGAATTAGGATTTGAGATATATATATCAAATGATAAAATTTCAGATTTATGGAATGGATTGCTGAGCGCATCAGACGATATACGACCTGTTGGTTTGGGATGTAGAGATTCTTTAAGGCTAGAAATGGGGTATTGTTTGTACGGACATGAGTTAAATGAATCTATTAATCCTATCGAAGCAGGTCTATCTTGGATCACAAAGATAGGTACAGGATTTATTGGATCGGAATCTCTTTCAGATATTAATATAGAGAAAAAATTAGTTCCACTGGTATTAAAAGAAAGAGCAATTCCTAGGGCAGAATATAAGATTTTTGATGACAATGATAATGAAATTGGATTTATCACAAGCGGAGCAATGTCTCCTAGTTTAGAATTGGGTATTGCTTTAGCTTATATAGACTTACCTTACGCAAAAGACTTAAATTCTTTTAATGTGAAAATTCGAAATAATACATTTACTATGGATAAAACAAAACTTCCATTTTACAAGGATGGGACATATTTAAAATAATGGATAAGAGAAGAATACAGATTATTGGATGGTTGCTAGGTTTTTGCTCTCTATTGATTCTGGGATCAATGGTTGGTTATGACCCATCTGAAGAACCTTCTTTAGTGTCGCAATCAATTAACAATCCCTTTAACATTGTAGGAGTTTATGTTGGTTATTATTTGATAAAATTAGGCTTTGGATATGCTGCTTATATTCTTCCTATAATTGGACTTACGGCATCTTTTTATCTAATATCAAACTTTAGTTTTATGCTCTCAAGACTTATAAGTTATCAATTAATATCTCTTCTTTACTTGTCTATAACCTTAGGTTTATTTCAAAATTACAACACTTTTTCATCTGATATTAGCTATGAATATTCAGGTTTATTAGGAGGTCTTGTATTAAGCTTATTACATGATTGGATAGGATTGCCTGGAACAATAAGCTTGTTAGGTGTGTTATGGATACTTTTTTTTGTTGGATTCTTTAATTTAGATCTTTATAAGATTTTTCAATCTATTGCATCCTTAATCCAGTCTAAGTTTGATTCATTAAAAAATATTGATTGGAAAATTACATCAAGGGGAAATAATAAAGCAGTTATTGTTGAGGACAAAAAAATTATTGATGACGAATCTTTTCTTGATGAGATATCAAAAGAAGATTCTGATGAGCATATCGCTCCTAAGGTTCAAGAAGAAATTGTTCAAGAGTCAATAGCCGATAAAGATGTAATCGTAAAAGAGAGTGATTCAATAGAGGTAGAGCCTGAGCTATCTATTGAAAAGGGGGTTATTGAAAAAGAAGTTGATATTGATCAAAAAAGATCAAATTCTATTATCAGAAAAGATTGGAAGTTTCCATCTACAGATTTACTACAGCTTATTTCAGATGAGTCAGAAGAGCTAAGCAGTGACTATCTTAAAGATAGAGCTGAATTTTTACGCAATTCTATTTCCACTTTTGGAGTAGAAGGACAGACAGGCTCAATTAAAACTGGTCCAATTATTACATTATTTGAAATAGAGCCAGCAGAAGGAGTTAGAGTAAATAAATTTGTTCAACTCTCAGATGATATTGCAAGAGTAATGGAAGCAGATAGAGTAAGAGTTCTAGCGCCTATACCTGGAACATCTCTTGTTGGAGTCGAAATTCCAAATGATAATCCGCAGACAATTTATTTAAAATCTGTTATTAACTCTGAAAAGTACCTGCAATCAAATGCAAAACTAAAATTAGCAATCGGTAAAGGTATTCTTGGAGATATTGCTATTCTAGATTTAGTAGAAATGCCACATCTTCTAATTGCGGGAACGACCGGATCAGGAAAGTCTGTTTCTTTGAATACTATTATTGTAAGCCTTCTTTATCAATTAAAACCAGATGAAGTAAAATTTGTAATTATTGATCCTAAGAAAGTAGAAATGTCTCTATATAAAGGTCTTGAAGATCACTATCTATTAAAGTTTGACGGTATTGATGAATCCATTATTACAAAAAAAGATAATGCTATTCTTGCATTAAGATCTCTAGAAAAAGAAATGGATTCAAGATATGACTTGCTTGCCGAGTCTGGCAAAAGAAATATTGCTGAGTACAACAGTATGATGAAAAAATCTAAAAAAGATCTCATGCCATACATTGTTCTTATGGTTGATGAGCTTGCTGATTTAATGATGTACAGCCCTCGAGATGTTGAAGCGCCTATCGCTAGGTTGGCTCAATTAGCAAGAGCGGTTGGCATTCATTTAATTATTGCCACACAAAGACCTTCT
>CESM01181476.1_pt1 | contig 12912 bp, 14 predicted proteins | sample 361421 | NCBI WGS metagenome assembly CESM01 (sample SAMEA2622219, study PRJEB7988) | marine metagenome | isolation source: saline water (ENVO:00002010), including | reverse complement strand
CAATAATCTCATACCTTTGTCAGATGTCATAGTCTCACCAAAGTTTACATCCTCCATAAGTCTTGCAAGGTCCCCAAGTCTAACGTTAGAATTTACAACTCCAAGTTCTAACAATCTTTCATACAATTCATTCTGTTGCCTTGTGCCTTTTAACGGTGTTTGTAATGCTTGGTAAGCTTGTTTGATTGCAGCAGCATCAGGTACAATACCATTAGCTGTAGCAAAAGCTCCAGCGCTTACGAAGTTACGCATGTGTGTAACTGGTGATAAAATTGTTTTAGCAATCTGTGATGTAGCTTTAGGATACAACACTAAACTTTCGTACATCTGTGCTAAAAATTTATTGTTTTCTGTTTGTAATGATGTTTGTTTTAATGCATCTGCAACACCAGGTCTTGCATACAAAGGTTTTTGTGGATCAGCAAAAGGATTAGTTGCACCTTTACTAATAGATAATTTACCTGATGGATCTATTACTTCTATTTTTTTAAAGTCTTCACCAAAATGTTTCATGGCATCATCGTAACTTCTTGCAAACATTGGTTCTTTACCAGCGTCTTCAAGCTCATCTGATTTTCTAATCAAGTCATCAAAAAAAGTATTTCGTCTAGAGATAACAGATAGTTTAGCTGTACCACCTAGAATAGTTTGCATAGGATTTTTTTGTCTGCCTAATAATTGTTCTATAGCTTCTCGTGGTCCGCCTTTTTGTATGTCTAACATAGATACAAACTCTTTTGGTTTAGCATCATTTGCTTTATCCAATGTAGTTTTGTTTAAAAAGAAACTTGGTATTTTAAATAATGGTACATTACCTCTGTCCATTTTAAATCCTGGAGGCATTTTAACTGTTCTAAGTATACCAGCTACAGCGTCATCTGCTTCTTGATCTGTTAAATCTTTACCAGCTTGTCTTGCACTATTAATTAAAACAGCTTTTGTTTTATCTATGGCTTCTTGAGTTGGTGTATAATTAAACCAAGGTATTAAAGATTTGTTTTGAAACACATCATAAGTTGAACCTAAGTAATCTTTAAATTTACCACCAAATAATTCTTTAAATTCTGCTAATTCTTTTTTGTCTAACTTACCGCCAACCTCACTAAATAGTTTACCCCATCTAGTTCTAATGTTAGATAAGCCACCATAAATAGCTGTCTCTATTTCTTTTGCTTGGTCAGCGTTTTTTGAAAACTTTGCAATTTTTTCTGATAGTTTTGCTTTTTTAGCTGCATCTAATGCATCAAATGTCATCACACCGGTGTCATCTATCTTAGGATTACCAGACAACAACAAGTCATTAACTTCACCTAAAAATTTATTTCTGTTTGCAGCATTTTGTTTATTAAAAATAGTTCTGATAGGTGGAAATAATTTATCTATACTAATATCTATTTCTCTTGATGTATTTCTTGCAGCTGCTGCATCACCTGCTCTTAAACCTATTTGTTCTCTTTCCATTTGGAAAAACTCCGGAGTCTTGTCACCTCTTGCTCTCATTTTACCAGCAACTTTGTCAATCCATTTATCTATTTTACTATTGTTAACATCTAATTTTTTATTTCTTTGTGCAACTTTCTTGATCCCTGCACCAACACCACCAAGAATACCGGTGAACAATGCACCTTCAGTTCCAAACTTAACTCTGTTTAATAGTTCTCTACCTGGATCGTTCTCATCATCTTGTAAATTAAATGCTAGTGAACCTGCTGCTTCTACGTCACCAACAAATACACCTTCAGCTATACCACCTGTAACAGCACCCGCTAAAAGTTTAGCAGCACCGCCACCACCCCTCATATTTTTTATTGCGCTAGCTAATTTAGGACTGTTAGCTTTTAATAATGTACCAGTCTTACCTGCATTAATTGCTTTCTCTGCAAGTTTACTACCAAGTTTAAAACCATATCCACCTGGTAAACCTATGTTGACTAGTAGTTCTGTAATTTTTCCAGCGGCTGTTGCCTCTGCTCTTTCATCAAATGTTGTAAGGTCATCAAAGAATTGTTCTACTTCAGCAGCTTTGTTTGTCCCTGCGCCCAGGTCTATAAGTGTTGCGCCTAATGAAAATGCGCCTTTAGGTATTGCAATTAAACCGGATGCTATGCCGGATAGGACTGATTCAATGGTGCCTACTCGACTAAAATCTTCAGCCATGATTCCTCCTAACTAAAAAAACCTTCTTTTTCTACTTTAGGTTGGATAATTGTTCGTTTTTTAACTTGACCATCTTCTATTAGAATAGCTTCGCCTTTAAAGTTGTAAACTCCATCCCCTTTAAAATCTTCTGATACTAAAAACTCTTTTAAGCCGCCATCTTTATCGTATTTTTTAGCAATTCTACCATTGTATTCTTTACCATCACCAAAGAAACCTTCTTCAGTTAATTCCATAGTTACATTGTAAACTTTTCCTGAGTCAGTACTTGCTTTAGATGCATTAAATTTTTCGGTAATAGTTGTTGGTAAGTTTCTTGCTTTTTTCTCTGCAACTTCTGGTGAATCACCTTGTGATATATAAAAATCATAGTTTTGTTTTAACGCGCCACCAGTTTTACTAGCTTCAATTTGATCTAGTTTTAAATCTTGTTGAACCTGCATTAAGTTTGCAGCTTCTCTTAGTTTCTCTGGTTTGTCGTATGATTGACTTGTTTCTGCTATAATATCTGAGACTAAGTTGTCCGCGCCCAAGCCTGTTCTAGATATTCTTTGACCTGCTTTAATCATTGCATCGTACAATGCATTTTTCTGTGCACGATCATAACCCAGTCCTTCTAAGATAGAGTTAACTTTTTCTTTTCTACTTAATACTTTTGGTTCATCATCAACACTATCTGTTTTACCTTTATTTTCAATGACTTCATCAAGAGTGTATGCAAATGGAGATTTACCTTGTGTAGTTACGGTTCCATCTGCCTTTGATTTAAGCTTGTTTGCTTCTTCTAATGCTTCTAACTCTTTTACTTTTTGTCTGTATTCTTCAGTTCCTATAAAAGTTTTTCCTATTTTTGCTTTTTGTAATTCTGTTAATGGTTCAACTGGATCTATTTGCTCTACTTCAGCAGCTAACTGATCAGTTTCAGACATATCTATTTTTGGTTTTGTAACAACTTTTTTCATGTAAGGTTTAAATTCTTGTACTCTATATGGATTTCCAATACCTAATTTAGCTGCTTCATTTAAAACTTTTGGATCGGCAGCTGTTCCATCTTGTAAAACAGCTTGAACATTTTTAAAAACACTACCAGCATCTTGGTAACCTTGTCTTGGTTCTTGTATACCGGACATAATCCCTTCTTTAATAGGGCCACCATATCTAAACATAGGTCTATTTAAAACTTTCATTAATTGCCCCCTGGAAATCCAAATATTTTACCGTACAATCCTCCTACTCCTAGAGCTGTACCAATTGCTTGTGACATTGGACTAACCGGTGTAGGTTCTGCGTAAGCTGCCGATGAAACACCACCAGATAAACCTGTTAAACCTTGGCCATATTGTGATAGTCTACCATATGGTTCGTAAGCTGCTGTTCGTGCTGCTTGTTGATCTGCTTGTAGTTGAGCTTGTGTTAATCCTTGTCTTAAAGATCCCAGTTGTCCTAATGCTCCAACGTCGGCACCTAGTCCTGATCTTTGAAAATTAGATAAACCATATTGTTGATCAACTAATTGACCACCTTGTGTAAATGCATTTGATGCTGCTTGTTGTGCGTTTTGAAATCCTGATTGTAACATTTGTGCTTGTAATGCAGATCTGTCTGCTAAAGTTCTAGCATCGTATTCACCTAACATTGCACCTTCTCTACCACCACCAAAGTTACCTGTGGCTACAGCTGCATCTTGAATAGATTGTCTGTCACCTGTTCTTGATCTATCATACTCTGCAAGTGTTGTATCAATAACTTGTTGTTGATAAGGAGACATGAAAGGTTGGTAAGCCTGTGGTCCAGTTAATGAACTAAGTCCACTTACACCAGTTTGTGCAGCTTGTAAAAATGGTTGATATGATCCTACACCAGCCGTTGCTAAATTAATTGCCTGTGTTTGTAATGGGTCTTCACCAGCAACAAATTGTCTGCCAGTAAATTTTGAAGTATCTATTGGTGCACTGTAAGCTGCTTTTGATTGTGCTGCGTAATCTTTTGCGTAATCTTGTAAAAAATCTGGTGTTGCCATTATACTACCCTTGTTTCTAATTGTTTCATATTATTATACATATCTTGTGCACCCTCTAAACCTTGTGACTCTTTAGATACCTGTCCACCAGCTTCTAAATGATCCATTAAATTTTCCATAACTTCTGCGCCTTTATCTATATCTCCACCACCTGCGTTTCTAACAGCATCTGCAGTAAATACAAACTCATTTACACTTAATCTTGCAGGCACATCGTCTGCTTTTTCTTTTGCACCAATAGGTACAAATCCACCTTCAGCTCTGTAATCTTTTTCCATACCACCTAAATCCATTAAACCTCCTTCGGCTCTTCCTACTCTTACACCGCCTGATGGGTAGTTAAATCTGTTTGTTCCTGGAGGAGTTCCATAACCAGGTACACTAGTTAATCCGCCACCCGCCATCATCATAGGACCTTCTGGTTCTGTTTGTACTGTTTGTGATTCAGTCATCATCATTTCTTCTTCTTCTGGTCCCTGTTCCCCGGACGCTTGTTGAAGAACAAGTTGTTTAAATTCTGGATACGATAAGTCACCACCTTGTGCTACGTATTTTTGATACTCTTGTCTTAAAAATTTTTCTGCTTCTGGTGGTAATTGTGGCCCTTCGGTTTCTACCATTTCTTCTGCCTCTACCATTTCACCATTAGCATAACCTATTCTTCCGCCTTCAGCCGCATTCTGCGGTAAATAAAATCCTTCTTGTACAAAATTTTGATTAGGTAAAAAATTCATATAAGGATCTCTGTTTCTTGCCATTGCTAGCGCCATTCCTGGAGGAATGTAAGACTCATCAACTTCCTCTTCTATTTCTTTATAAGGTCCCATACCAAATGCTTTTTGTATAAATGGTGTTGCAACCGCAAGTCCACCTAAACCTATTGCTAAATTTTTACCACTAAAACCTTTAGTTCCAGGAATCATGGATCCTAAAAAAGAACCAAATTTATTGGTTTGAAAAATTCTATTACCACCAACATTTTCAAAACCACCTAAACCTAATCTAGAGAATAAACCTGCTTTACTAAATCCTGCTTTACTAAATCCACCACCTAGTCCATATCCTAAGCCCCCTATTAAAGCAGCTTTACCTAATGGACTTTTAACAATTTTCTTTACACCACGAACAGCTTTTTTAACAAGTTTTCCTAAAAAATAACCTTGTCTTGGATCTTGTAAAGAACCTATTCCTGATTGTATTTGTTGTGGTTGTTGCATTCTAGATATTGCCATAATTTTACCTTAATCCTTATGTTTACTTGGTTTTTGCTAACAAATCAAGAGGTGGCATTATAACTTTTACATCTTGAGCCATTTCTTCTTCTTTAAAACCTTTGTTTTCCCAGTCTTTTCTTTCCTTAAAAAGCTGACCAGTTTTTTTGTGTCTGTAAGTAGTTTCTACTTTAGCTTGTTTTATTTCCATTAGTCTGTTTTCTCCTTTAATATATTAAGATAGCTAATACCAAATACCACACCATCAGATACCGTGCCTGCTGTCGTGTATTCTAATGTTGTGCCACCTTCTACAATTAAAGGTAAAGTTAATATTTCTACACTTGTAGCAGCTACTAGTGTTTGTGTATTTACTATCTCAAATGCATTATTTTTAATAGTTACCGTAGGTGTATTAGAACCTGATTTGTTTGTAACTCTTAAAGACTTTATAATAATAGTTTCATTAACACTAGGTGATAACAACGCTACTGTTTCAGCAGCTGTCGTTGTTTTACCGTAAAATTTATATTGGTTTACTACTGCCATTATTCTAAAAAGAAACTTTTAGCTTCTATTTCTTGTTTAACTTCATCTTGAAATGAAGAGTTTAATTTTGTTATTACACCATCAAGATCTCTAACTAATGACTGTAAATTTTTTCTGCTATATTCTTCTTCAGCTCTAGTTAATGATTGTACAATTTTTGCCATTATAAACTTGCTAGTCCTCCGTATTTAAAAGTATCCGCACCTAAATCGTCCATTGTGCCTGAACCACCATAAGGATTAGCTCCTCTAAATTCTGCTCCGCCTCTAAAGTCTCCTCCACTTCTACCGTCTGAACCTCCTAATGGAGTATTTTGTGCTATTTTTATATCTCTTTGTCTTTGAGCTGCCTCAGCTTCTTTTTTTGCTTTTTGTTCTTCAGCAAATTTTTCTTGTGCTTTATTCGTTTTATACATTGTAGACGCTTCTAACATTTGTTTATATTTAAAACCTTTATTGCCCCCATGTTTTTTACTATGTCTTGCTGCTTCTGCAGCTATCGCCTCATCAATTTCTTCATCGGTCATATTATCAAAACCAAAACTTTTAGCTAATTCCATTTGACCTTCAAGATAACCTTTACCTGTAAAGTTTTTACCTGTTAAAGTTTTTATGCCACTAGGGCCGTCAAACAACATACCTTGACTTGCTAGCATATTGTATTGACCTTTCTGAATATTATCCATTCCAGCTGCCCTGTAATTAGGTTGACTTAGTCTAGGATCATTTAAACCTTTTTCTATTTTGTTACGAATAAAACCACCAAATGGTAGAACGCTCAACCCAAAATTAGCAAACCCTGGCAGTTCTTTATTTTTACCTGTCGTCATTTGGTACGCAGTCATAAAGTCATCACCTTCATAATTAGGATCCATGTCATACATAAAATTACGAGGAATACCGGATTGTTGGATATTACCATCAAGTCCTCCAAAATAACTTGGATCACCATAACTACCCAAAGCTACAGGAGAAACCGCGTTACCATATCCAAAAACATTTCCGCCTGTTGGGTTATAATTATTTTTATCGTTAGCAAAATTCATAAAAGAATTGGTCGCAGTAATACCTGGACTACTTATTGCTGATGCATTATTAGAAAAATTAAAAGGAGTAGAGTCATTATAATTTAAAAGATACTTGTCCATAGGCATAAACCTTTTACCTGCATCATATCTTTCCTTATCAACTCCAGTATAAAACAATGACATTATCTTCTTCCTCCAGGATGTATATCTAATCTAAATGTACCTAACTTCCAGTCTTGACTTGCTGCAGTATTAGATACTTTTAACGCTATAGATCTCGCCCGTAATCTTGTATCTTTTTTTGTTGTAGATGATGTTATATCAAAATTTGAAGTAGTTGAAGAACTATTTGGATAAGTTCTGGTTACAAAACTTACTCTAGTAGACCCTGTTTGTGTAATAAAATCTGGTATAAATCTACTAATTCTCATTATAAATTCACCATCTCCTCTAAGATCCGGCATTCCTACTGTTTGTCCTGTGTTACTTCTACGTTGGGTAATATCAAAATCACCAGAAGTGATTGAACCAAGAATAGCGGTTGTTACTCCGCCAGCATCTACCTGGTCGGTCCCTGTTTCTTGTTGATAGTATATTGTACATCCATCTGTATTACCAATAACATCATAAGAAGTATTACTATCCGGGTTATAATAAGTTGCATGTGGTTTATCAAACACTGCTGAATCTTGCCATGCTGCACGAGCTAAACTTCCTGTTGTCCATATAGGACGTTTAGGACTAGAATCTAAATAGTTGTATGTTACCATTCTATTAACAACATTTGATCCTGATGTGCAATAGAACCAAGTTACTTCTCCAAACAAATTATTTAAACCGACATTTATTAAATCTCTAGATGTAAAATTTATGTCATCATAAACATAGTCTTCGACTAAACAAGGTATAGATTTTAATTGACCATCATAAGTAAAGAACCCATTCTCAGACATCCAATAAGCTGCACCATCAACCTCTATACATGCATTTTTACCGATCAGTCCACAGTTAGTTCCAACTTGTTCAAAAGAAAAAGTAAATGGCTGGCCTACAAATTTCATAAGAAACAATGCGGTATCTGTCCAAACATAAATTGCATCTCTACCTTTAATAGCCCCCATAATTCTAGAACCATCTGCCAGTCTTTGTGTACCAGCGGTGTTATTTGCTTTAACTGTGTAAGAATCTGTTTGGTCAATACTTTCCTGAGAAGAAAATCTTATAAACATATCGTCTTGTGTGGAGGTAGATCCAACGGTTGTTTCTGTTCCAAAAAATACTAAGTGTCGGTCCGGTGTAGATACCAATACGTGACGCGAGGCTGTTGGTGCGTTGGGTAATAAAGTTGCTCTAATTGATGTTGCGTTTGAAGGAGAAGCATCCCATTCAAAACATGCACCATTATATATAAGGGCAATTAATTTTGTTCCATAGTTATCTAAAATCCACAGACCTGGATCGATTGTAAAGTCAGAAGAAGAAGCTTCTCCCCATGCTACATAATCAGAAATGTTAGTTACTGTTGCTCCAGCAGTATGGGCTGCTCTTGTAGTTCCATTAACTGCTCGTGCTCCTCCACTTAAGGTCCCTGTTCCCGTGTCATTGTTTGTAAAACTTATGTCTTCCGATCCAATTCTAATTTCTCCTGAAGCAGGAAATGCTGAAGTGTTTGCTAATACCACAGTCGTAGTGGCATCATCTGGAAGCGTTGTTGATAATGTAGAAGTTGCTGGTCCATTAGCTGTACCACCCCATAATGCCGTACCCCAACCAAAGCCACCTAATTGTTGAGAAGGTCCCACATTATAATAACATAAAACCGAAGTGCTATTACCATCACTTGTAGTTAACGGTGTCCCTGTTTCTTGAGCAGCCATTGTAATTGTAAAAGTAGTGGCTGTTGGAACAGAAGAGACCATATATTTTATGTCTTCAAAAGTTGCATTACTGTAAGTTGATCCTGCCGGTACTCCGGTCACACTGTCAAACAAAACAATATCATCTTCTAATAAACCATGGGCCCCGGTGCATACTACTGTAACTGTTGTTGATGAAGATGAACTTGTAAATTTTGCACCTGTTAAAGTGGTTCTTATAGGGTGGATGTCATAATACGTACCACCTGAATATACGTATAAAATTTTATTAGTTCCAATAGCGGCATATTTAATACCGGCATTGTTATCCCAATGATGTAAGGCCCTTCCCGCACCTGTTAATTTATCTTGTCCTAATTGAGACCAACCACCTATTTTTTCTGGAGTTCCGTATCTAAAACGTACGTTGTCACCATCAAACCATTGCCCTTCAGCTCCGGTTTCTGTAACTTGTTTATTAAATCCTGGGGCAAAACCTAGTTTTTGTAGCATATAAAATCCTGTTTATTAGCTATTATATTAGATTATAGAGTAATTCAATCTATTTTTAAAGTATCATTATCATAATTTTCATCTATGTCGTCAAAGTCTAAGTTAAAAGATACAATAATTTTCTCGACATCTTCAGTTATTTTAGGTGATCTATGAATTACAAAACTAGGAAATATAACTATGTCCCCTTCTTTAGCATCTATTTCAAATATTTTTTGTTTATTAATTAACTGTGTTTTAGTAGCACCTTTTGGAAACTGTAAATAATATACACCTGTATAATTATTACTATGAACATGCCAGTTGTGCACCCCGTGTTTTTTATATTTTTGAAACCATAGGTTTCTAATGTATGTTTTATTTAAATTTAAATGTTTTATACATTTTAAAAAATGCCTTTGTAAAAAAGGCATAATAAATTTTGTCCACTCTCTTTCCATATTCGCGCTTTCTTTCCAATCTAAATAATCAATCTTATCGTTAGGATTACTATCAAAATCATTTTTTGATTTATTTATAAGCATTAATAGTCTGTCTTTAATTGAATGATGATGTTCAAATTTATCTTGAAAACCATACGATTCTAATTTTATTTTTAACATATTATAAATAATTAAAATTTATTACAATTCTTCGATCTTTATCTGTTTGACTTACTGCTGCATGGGGTGTTTTAGTGTCAATAATTAATAGTTTATTTTCTTCTGCTTTTATTTTAATCTTATTTTTTAACAAGGTATGACCATTGTTTGTGTTCACATATAATAACGCTGTTTTACAATAAAATGGTTTGTCTACATGAAACTCGGATTGAATATGTTTTTTAGTTTTAAAAAGTAAATTAGCTCTTACCTCGGACACCATATTAACTTTAAGTTTTTCTATAATAGAAACAATATAATTTTCATAAAAAATAGAGTTAGGCTTATTGTTATAAAAAAAATTATGGCTCATAAAATATCCATCATCTTTAGTTTGATGAGGTTGAAAAAACCATGGAAAGGTATTAGAAAATATTAAATCTTGTAAAGATTTAAATTGTTCTTTTGGTAAAAAGTTTTTTATTTCTTTATATTTATATTCCATTCTAAAGCACCAACAATCTCATTTAAATTAATTTCTTGTAATTTATGTGCTATAATAAAATTATGTAATTCTACAGCCTCTACCACAACCCATTTATCTAATTGTTCAAAAACAATTTTATCTGCTTTAGATCTAGTAGTAAGTGGTTTTACATTTCTTCCATTTATATCCATGCTATATGGTCTGATGTCATATTTTAATTTTTGATTTAATCTATTTTTCAATATACCGGACACATCCCAAATTTCTTTTTCTTTTTGTTTTTTAGTAGCAAATTTTACATTGCTTAAATGTTTATCTATAAAATCTTTCATATTTTAAAGTCAAAGTTTATAATAGTTCTTTCGTTATAATCAACAGGACAGTTTCCAGAATGGTATATATCGCCATCAAAATATATAGCTCTTCCCTTTTTAGGTGATACTCTTTTATACTCCTCCGCTTCTGTATCTAAATATATATCTTTTGTAAGTTTATTTTTAAAAAATACTGTGTCTCCATCAGAGTCGTCTACATAATACAATAAGGTTTTGTATGGTAAGTGGTCTTTAACATCTATGTGTGGAACATTGTATTTTTCTATAGAATGATTTTTAATTTTAAATGTTTTTCTTATTCGGATTCTTATTATGTCTTTTATTTTTACTTTTTCTCTAACAACAAAAAAATTTAATATTGTTGAAAATAAATCATAGTCATCAGAGTTTATACCATTCTCATTAAATAAGGTATGAACAAAAGCAAAAGTTTTTGTTATGTTTGGATTAATAAATTTTTTATTATCTTGCCCATAGATTATATCATTAAAATAAAACCAAGAAAAATTTTCATTCTTTAATCTTTCTATGAACTTATTTTGAATAGACACTGGCACAAGATTATCTAATGTTTTTATCATGGTTTATAATTTGTAATATTATAGGGGTATCCAAGGTGTGGTCTGTTATCAAATAAATTTTTATCCCAACCTTTAGTTGCTTTGTTATTATAATGTAAAAACACCTGCCCACACATATAACCATCAAAAGGTTTTCTCCAATGAGGTAATTCTATTCCTCTATATATAAGTAAATCCCCTGGATTTAATTTAACTTTTACTTCTTTTTTATTTGCATCCTCTAAATATATGGGCCAAAGGTCTCCACCTAAATTTAAAGTTGCAGATATTTCACAACTAAATCTATCTTTATGTTTTTTTAATTCATCTCCATTTTTATATAATCTTGTATATGTGTAGGTAGGAGCTAATTTTAATTTTGTTTTTTTTTCAAGTTTACCATGTATAATTGCTAACAAAGTTTCCATAGCAATATCTGAATAACAAGAATAAGTTCCAGGAGCTTGTGGGTCCCCATCTGTTCCTAATAATCTTACATCTCCCCCTAGTCTTTTTAAAGTATAAAAAGTTTGTTTTTTCATTCTTAAATAATTAAAAACAAAATCAGCAAGTTCTTTGCTAATCATATTTTTACACACTTGATATTTATTTTTATTAAACATATGGTGGTCCTAACGCCCAATTAACTAAACTGTATCTTATACCTTTTTTTATAGGAGTAACTCGATGCCATACAAAAGAAGGGAAAATTATAACACTTCCTTGTTTTAATATCTTACCTTTTTCTAGTTTTAATTTTGTGTCATCGACAGTACCGTTACATAATTTATTAGTAAAACCTATTTCAAAATCTCCTCCTTCATAAGATTGTGGATCGTTTAACAATACACTACAAGAAATTTTTCTTATTTTATTATTGTATTGAGGAAACTCATGATCTACATATGGTGCATCCCATTGATCTGTATGCCAATTATAATATTGTTTTGGTTTATATTCTGTAAATTGAATACTCTCATTCCAATTTATATCAAAGTTCCAACCTGCATTTTTATTAGCTAGGTTTACAAAATAATTTATTTTTTCATATATGTCTGGATCTTGAACCCACCTAACATTAGAGTCCCTGGTTTTTTTATTTAATTCAGTTTGATTATCTGTGCCTCCAACTTTCCCTTTTTTGGATTCAAATTTTTTAATATTTTTAATAATATTATTACAAGTTTTTTTATCAAACCCGTCTGTAAAAAACCAAACATTATGTTTTAAATTCATTCTGTATACAACCTTTCAATATCTGCAAAATATAAATAATCTATATCAGAATTTTCAAAAATATCTATAGCATCTTCTGGAGTTTCAACTAAAGCATCGCCTGCTAAATTAAACGACGTGTTCATTAATATTGGCACCCCTGTTTTTTTATTAAATAGTTTTAATATGTTATATAATACGGGGTTTTGTTTTTCATTAACTGTTTGTATTCTGCAAGTATTATCTACATGTATTACAGCAGGTATTTTTTCTTTAACTCCTTTTAATGCTTCAACAGCATATAACATGTAAGGTGAGCTTTTTAATCCTGCCATGTCAAACCATTTGTGTGCTTCTTCCTCTAGGATGGATGCACCAAAAGGTCTAAACCATTCTCTTTG
>CESM01049954.1_pt1 | contig 12926 bp, 9 predicted proteins | sample 361421 | NCBI WGS metagenome assembly CESM01 (sample SAMEA2622219, study PRJEB7988) | marine metagenome | isolation source: saline water (ENVO:00002010), including | reverse complement strand
TATTGGAAAGAGAATCTTATTTGCACTCAATGGCGAGGTTGTAATTTTGTCTCGTAAAAAACAACGTAACTATAAAACTATAGTTTGCGATCTTCAAAAGGAAGTTATTCCAGATAACGCACTTGCAGGGATTGATGTAGTTTTTCATGTGGCCGGTTTTGCACATGACCTGAGAGATGCAAGTGACATTGAGCATTTATATCGCAGGGTGAATATCGACGCTACAGTTAAATTGGCAAAGATGGCAATTGCAAGTGGCGTCAAGCGGTTTATTTTTGTTAGTAGTGTCAAAGCGGGAGGGAAATCTGGTTCCGAAATTCCTGAAAATGATATGAATCATATGCATCCAAAGGGTACTTACGGAAAAACCAAGCGAGAAGCGGAAGTAAAGTTATTGGAAATAGCTAAAGATTCAGATATGCATGTTTCAATCATTCGTCCTTCTTTGGTATACGGACCGGATGTCAAAGGAAATTTGAAATTAATGCTATCAGGTATTAAAAATGGATGGTTTCCACCTTTACCTGAAACGGGTAATCAGCGTTCTATGATACACGTAGATGATTTGGTGCGAGCAATATTTTTAGTTGCTAAAGATAGGCGAGCCAATGGAGAAATATTTATCGCAACTGATGGTGTTCCGCGTTCCACTCGAGAGATTTATAATATAATGTGTGATGCCTTAGGAAAATCTATCCCAAAATGGAGCATTCCAATTTCTTTGTTTAACTTAATTTCTTTGATCAGTCCTAAGATTAAATACAAAGTTGATAAGTTGTTTAGTGATGAATGCTATTCTTCTGCTAAAATAGAGGCGCTTGGATTTAGAGCAAAAAAATCCTTGAAAGATATGAATGACACTGATTTCTGATCTATTTTTGGAGTATATTGAACAAATGCTCCATAGGCAAGCGAGCCATATGATTGATTGTGAAACCTTTTATGGTGTATGGCCTGCCATCGTTCGACGTTAACAGAAGTATTTATATTAATATTGTATGTCTGGACCTTAAGTTGACAAATATCTTTCTCTATAATGACTACTTTTTTGCACGTTTTTTAAAACCTAAAATATTCGTTTGGTCAAATGTCAGGTCTAACTAATACAAATATGATTCGGAGTTCAATATGAGGATCCTTAAAATAATAGGCCGAGATCAGAAGCTTTTTACAACGGATCTTGATCTTTTAGAGAGTAAAATTACTGAAGTTATTAGCGAATCGAGATTTTTGATAATTGGTGGTGCTGGTTCCATAGGGCAAGCCGTTACTCGTGAAATTTTTAAGCGAGACCCTAAGATGCTTCATGTGGTCGATATCTCTGAGAATAACATGGTTGAATTAGTACGAGACATCAGAAGTGCAGAAGGTTATGGGAGTGGAGAATTTAAAACTTTTGCCCTTGATTGTGGCGCTATTGAATTTGAGGCTCTAATGAAGAATGAGGGGCCATATGACTATATCTTTAATTTGTCGGCATTAAAACATGTTAGAAGTGAAAAAGATCCCTATACACTTATGCGCATGATTATGGTCAATATCTCAAATACCATTAAAACGGTGCGGTTGGCAAAGGAGATGGGCGTTAAGAAATACTTCTGCGTTTCAACTGATAAAGCAGCTAACCCAGTTAATATGATGGGCGCCAGTAAACGTATTATGGAGATGTTTTTGATGCGCGAAAGTTTGACCCTCAACATTTCGATGGCTCGTTTTGCAAATGTTGCTTTTTCGGATGGTTCACTTCTACATGGGTTTGACCAAAGGTTTTCCAAACAACAGCCGTTTTCAGCGCCAAATGATGTTCGCCGCTATTTTATAACTCCGCAAGAGTCGGGCGAGTTATGCTTACTATCTGGCCTGCTTGGAAATAACCGAGATATTTTTTTTCCAAAGCTCAGTGAAAACCTACACCTAATTACGTTCTCTGAAATCGCGGTTCGCTATCTAAGAGAGCGAGGATATGAGCCCTATGAATGTGAAACTGAGAATGAGGCAAGAGATAGGGTGGAGGAGTTGATAGATAATAATCACTGGCCTTGTTATTTTTTTAAGAGTGATACAACTGGTGAGAAAGACTTTGAAGAGTTTTTTACTGATAGCGAGGATTTAGATATAGAGTGTTTTGTGTCAATTGGTGTTATAAAAAATCAACCTGTCTTTGACGATGCTAAGTTAGACGATTTTATGGATGGAATTGAAGCTTTAAGAGAAATAGGTACCTGGAATAAGGATGACATTGTTAAATTATATCTTAGGCTACTGCCTGAGTTTGCTCATAAAGAGACTGGTAAATACTTAGATCAGAGGATGTGAGTATGGACCGTTTTTTTGACATTTTATTTTCCTCGGTAGCACTATTGCTGCTCTCTCCTTTTTTGATACCTTTATTAATAACTTTAAAGCTCACTGGTGAAGGTGAGGTGTTCTTTTTGCAGGAACGAATCGGTAAGAGCGGCGAAAAATTCAAGCTGCTCAAGTTTGCAACTATGCTAAAAAATAGCCCAAATATAGGGACGGGCACTGTTACGATGAAGAATGATCCTAGAGTGCTACCCTTAGGAACTTTTTTGCGTAAAACAAAGATAAATGAGCTACCACAGCTGTTGAATATCTTTTTTGGTGAGATGAGTTTTGTTGGCCCAAGACCATTAACGATACAAACGTTTTCGGCTTACTCGTTGAGCACTCAGAATTACATAAAAGAAGTTCGGCCAGGCTTGTCAGGGATAGGTTCGATCATATTTCGTGGTGAGGAAGAGATAATGCATGGTGCAACAGCCTCCGTTGACTTCTATGCGAATGTTATTGCTCCATATAAGGGGGCGCTCGAAGAATGGTTCGTCTCGAACAAGAGTTTATGGATTTATTTTGCGTCGATTTTTATTACAGTTTGGGCGGTTCTTATGCCAAGCACAAAAATAGCTTGGAGGATTTTTAAGAATTTACCCAAACCGCCGGCCGAGTTGAAACATGCGCTTAATTATACTGACTAATAGGTGCGACTCTTCATGCCTCAACTTCATATGATCTAGGAATTGGAAGTATGAGAAATTATAAGCAACCTGATAATATTTAGTATGTTCGGTAAGAATAATTTTGTAAGATCAAGTACTGGAATATGCTTTCTAATGTTTTCCTTGCTCATTGAAAGTAAAGAGTTTAATTACAGATTTCAATGGCTGTCTCTCCCCGTTGCCAGTTTGTCGATAGAATTTAATGAGCACTCACATGCTAATAATGATATTAAACCTCATATCAAAAATTTCAGACTTTCTACTCAGGGTCCATTGAGGTTATATAGAAAATACAGCTCCCAAGGTTATATTAAATATGATACTGGCATGAGCTGGGATTATTATTTATCGGGGAATGATCGCGGCCAACCAGAAGAAAAACACATAACATATTTTTATAATATGGCACCAAAGATCAGAAAATTTATTGATGATTTTGGCGTTTCACCTATTATTGTAGATCCTAAGTTAGATAAAAAAGCGATAGACCCATTTTCTGTATTATTTAAAACTATTGATCAATTAATATCTGAACGAAAATGTAAGAACGAATACTCTGTAATGGACGGTAAGAGAAGGTATAGAATAAGTGTTAATTTAATTCAAAAAAATACAGATAAAAATAATACAGACATTCTTTTTCACTGTAAATTTACTTTCATTGAACTAAAAGAAGAGTATAAAAAATGGCCATTTAATAAAAAAGAACGACACTTAGATGTATGGTTTTCGAGTAATTTAAATTATAAGCCAGTGCGCTTTTATTCAAAAACACCAATTGGAAGTGTAGTTGGTGACTATATTGTCAGCGAGTAAGTATAACATTTATCAGTAATCATTTTATTTATCGATTATATTACTATATATATTATAGTTAAAAATTGTTTATTTTATTAACGTTAAGTTATAACATATGATAGTATTTTTTAGTAATATTGAATCAATACAAATGAATATTGTCACAAAATATATCAATTTCTTTGATTATTTCATTAAATATAAAATAAAATAATGTTTGCAATTTAAAAAGTATATATGAGATAATTAAAGGGTTGTAAAGTGGGCAGTTAAGAATTTTTAATTTAAGGTGTAAAACTTATGAAGAACATAAAGACAATAATTTTAATAATGATAGCGCTTGCAGGCGCACCATTAACTAGTTACGGTCAACCTCAAGCAGCTGGAACTGCTGCCGCTGGAGGTATGTCTGTAGGAACAGCAGTAGCAATAGGTGTTGTTGGAGCTGCTCTTCTTGTAGCTCTAGGTGATAGTTCGAGTTCAGCACCAGCAGCAGTCGCTGCAGGAGCCGCTGGCAACGATGTAGCAATAACTTCTACTAAGGTAACGGATGTGACAACCTCAACTACTGATACCGGCAACGTTACAAGCACAACTACGAATTAAGTTCGTATTAAAAAAACACTAAAAAAAACGGCGAAAGCCGTTTTTTTTTACCATTTTTTTACCATGTATAAATTTTTTTTAATATTATTATTTTTATCTACGAATCTATTCTCATCTGATTTTGGTATCACAGGCTTAATAGATACACCTTCAGCTAGATCAAAACATGATGGCGCTTTAAAAGTAACATTCAGCAATCAAGAAATTGCTAATATCACCAATATCACTTATCAGGCAACACCATGGCTTGAGACTACTTTTAGATATACTTATGGATTTCAAAAAGACAGAAGTTATGGAGCTAAATTTATAATTTCAAAAGAAAATGGTATTCGACCAAGTGTTGCCATAGGTGCCCAAGATATTTTGGGCACAGGGGTCTGGGGTTCAGAGTATATTGTTGCCTCAAAGAAAATAAATAATCTAGATATTTCATTGGGATTAGGATGGGGGCGACTTGCAGGAGATAACAAAATTAAAAATCCATTATTGGTTTTCAGCGATTCCTTTGATGAAAGCAAGGTAGGTGTTAAATTTGGAGGCAAAAGGGGTGGAAAAGTAAGATTTGGATCATTCTTTCAAGGTTCTCATGCAGGAATTTTTGGAGGAATAAAATATAAGATACCAAATACAAATATTAAATTGATTGCTGAATATAATACGGATACATACCAAAGAGAGATTGACAAGGGCGTTATATCTGATCATTCACCTATCAATTATGGAATCGAGTGGAATAGCCCGGCCGGATTTGATGTGAATTTGAACCATCAGCAAGGCCATACTGGAATATCCTTTTCTGCAACACTTGATACAAAAAGTTTACCATCCATGAGAGAAATTGAACCTTTTTATTCTTCTTATGATCATGAGCTCATTAATAATCTATCAGAGACATTGAATTTTAATTCTTGGTATGATCGATTACTTTACGACTTTGATAAATCAGGTTTACTTCTCAGAAATGCCAGAATTTCTCCTAACAAGGTAATAATTGAATTTTCAAATTTTCGACACAATTTGTCTGCTGATGCAATCAATAGGGCGCTTACTTTGACTCAAATACATATACCAAATGAAATTAATAATATTGACCTCATCATCAATGAAAGTGGTCTCAAGGTAATGACTATTAGCTACAACAGAGTTAATGCAGACAAAAATTTTGTAGTGAATAACGCTTACGATCCATTAGAAGTCAGAGCATCCTCTAATATAGATAACCCTACTAATATTACTAAATTTATTGTGCCGAATTTAAATATTAATGCTAATTTGGCGACTAAATTTCAATTTTTTGATCCTGATAAACCTGCAAAACATCAGGTATATCTGAGAATTGAATCGGTTGCCTCTATTACTCAAACATGGAGATTAATTGGTGTATATGCTCTTGATATAGACAATAATTTTGATTTAACCAGAGGCCCTAATTCTGTTCTTGATCATGTCAGAACAGAAGTTAATAAGTATTTAGTTAATGGCTCTTCAGGTATCGATTCTTTGTATCTGGAAAAAAAATCAAATATCAATGATGAGATTTTTTACAGAGCATATCTTGGTATATTAGAACTTATGTATAGTGGATATGGTTTAGAAGTATTATATCAACCTTTCAAGTCAAGATTAGCGGTTGGTAGTACTATAAATAAAGTATATAAAAGAGGTTACGAGAGAGATTTTGAGTTACTAGACTACAACACTACAACAGGATTTCTAAGCCTGTATTATGCTTCCCCATTTTATAATTATGATTTCGCAATACATGTTGGAAGATATTTAGCTGGAGACAAGGGCGCAACAATAGAGATGAGACGAACATTTGACAATGGCTTCTCTGTAGGTGCGTTTGCAACGTTTACAAATGTTTCTGCAGAAGATTACGGTGAAGGTAGTTTTGATAAAGGTCTCTACTTCAAAATACCATTCGATTCCTTTTTGCCCAATAATCGTAAAACATCTTATTCTACAACAATCAGATCGTTACAAAGAGATGGAGGTCAAAAATTAGATGACTTCACTGGGAGATTATGGTTTGACTTAAGAACAGTCCGTTATGACAGTTTTATAAATAATAAAAATAGAATGATACCAAAATGAATAAATTTCTGTTTTTATCAATAATCTTTTTTCAATTGAGCTCATGTAGCTTTCATTCAAGTCAGTATGATTTCATTAAAAGCTTAGTTGTTGATCAGAACAATTCTCAGAAGCCAGAAAAAAATTGGACTGCGTATTGGGTCGATAGACAAATTGACCTTTACGCAATTAATTTTGAAAATCAAATTATTTTTGCAGACGAAAATATCAATATCTTTTTTAAAGATAATATTATTTATAAAGTAACTGGATTATTACCAAATAACTCAGTTCTAGATATAGAATCAAATTACAATAATAAGATTTATTATATGAATGAGAATCAAATTGCAGTGAATTCATGTGAATTAGGTCAGATGGCTATAACGGAGAACTTAGGTAAAAATTATTATCAACTGTGCTCTGCTGAAGAAGCAAATCGGTCCTATAAAAATGAAATTAAAATAAATTCAGAAGGTTATATAACGGAAATTCGATTTAAGATACATCCTGATTATCCCTTATTGCGATTGAGGATAAAGTGAACTATGAGCTATAATGACTCATAAAATTATATTAACTATGAATTATAAGTAATTTTTAAGAATTTTATTTAAAGGAATAAATTGGTGCATAATCTATGAGAAAAAAAATACTCTGTATTTTAGGACCTTTATTACTTTTAAATTTGATTGCTAATACGAATGTTTATGCTCAAGGTGTCGCTATTCCTGGAGTATCTCCGTCAATGTTATCTCAATTTAGCACAATGTCCACTGATCAGAGGAGAGAATTGGCAGCTTCATATGGAATAAACCTTGAAGACCTTGGAATTAGTAATGGTGGAGGGGGAGTAAATGATATCGGGATGCCGGGTAATGAACTTGAATCAGATGCTAATCAAGTCCTATTTGAAAGAATTATAGATTCACATGAAAATACAAAAAAAGCTGCAGGGTACAGAAAAGATAACATACCTCTATTTGAACAGGACTACTCCTCGATAGAAAATTTACCCATATATGGAAAATTTCTCTTTGACGGTGAATTTTCATCTTTTTCACCTGTAAATAATGCTCCCGTTCCAAATGATTATGTTCTTGGTGTAGGAGACTCATTGAGAGTGCTCATGTATGGTATTGAGGATTCCGAATTTAATCTTGTTATAAACAGGCAGGGTAATATTAATTTCCCTGAATTAGGTGAGATTAGTATTGCAGGTATGTCTTTTTCAGATGCTAGTGAATATCTTAAAACTAGAGTCTCAAGACAAATGATAGGTGTAGAGATTGGCATATCAGTTGGACGTTTGAGAAGTATTAATGTATTTATGTCAGGTGAAGCTAAAATATCAGGAATGTACTCAGTTTCAGGATTATCAAATGTATCTCAACTATTATATGTAGCTGGAGGTATAACTGATATTGGAAGTTTGAGAAATATTCAAATTAGACGTGCAAATAAAATAATCACTACTTTTGATCTATACGAATTATTAGCAAGAGGTAATGCTGAAAACGATATAAGGCTTCAGTCCGGCGATATAATCTTCATACCAACAATAAAGAAGAGTGTGTTTATAGATGGTGCAATAAGGCGACCTGGAAAGTATGAGTTAAAAGACGATGAAACTATATCAGATCTCATAGACTTGGCTGGAGGTTTCAGCAATAGAGCATATTTGAAGCAGGTTTATATAGAGAGATATGATTATGATGCAGATGTTCCCACAATAATCAACCTTGATCTAACAGACCATCAGCAATTAAATTATAAAACTTCAGATGGAGACATCATCAGAATAGCCGAAGTCACTGATAGGCTTAGTAAGTCTGTTGTTTTAAGAGGCGCTGTAAAAAGACCGGGAAGATATGGTTGGTATAAGGGTATTAGATTTTCGAATATATTGAGCACGATAAATGCTGATTTTTTGGATAATTTTGATACAAACAAAGGCTTGATAATCAGAAGAATCAATACAAATAATTATGATATTGAGGTTATTGATTTTAGTATTTTAGATGCTCTGGCTTCCCCTAATACTGAATCAGATCCAATTTTAGAATTATATGATGAAATATATGTATTTTCCCAAGGTTATAATAATGACAGTTTAAACAATATCGAAATATACAATGCAAGCGAAGATATAGGACATCCGCTTTACGGTAGTATGGGTATATATCAAGATCCTGAAGACTCTCAAAGTCAAAATGAGTTGTCACCATCACAAGTGCAAAATTATAGCTTATCTGATGCCATGAGATTTGCCGAGAAAAATCAGATGACAGATCAAGAATTAATGATAGCGGCCTATGAAATTAAGAAAAAAACAGAATATGATCTAGTTAATAGGGGAAAAAGGCGGTTATTACTAGAAAAAATAATCTCTAAGCTAAATCAACAAGCTACTTCATCAGAATCATTAAAAACTGTATCAATTAGTGGTGCGGTTAAGGTTCCAGGGCAGTATCCTATGACAAAAAATGCATCATATATGGATTTGATTGGACTTGCTGGTGGTTACAAAGATGACGCTTATATAGAAGCTGCTGAAATAAGAAAAACTATAGTCAATGCTTCTGGAGCTATGGTAATTGAGACATCAAACATCGACTTAAGAGAGCTATCTGATTCGGCTCTTGAAAGCAGGGACCATCTACACATAAGAAGCGTTAAGGATTGGAATGCCAGCGATACTGTAACTTTGACAGGGGAAGTATTTTATCCAGGATCATATCTTATTAGTCCGAATGAAACGCTTTCTTCTGTAATCAAAAGAGCTGGAGGTTTTACTAATGAAAGTTTTATCAGAGGTGCGGTATTCACTCGTGAAAGTATCAAGCAAAAAGAAAGAGAACAGCTACAAATACTTGGTGATAATATAAGACGAGATCACGCTGCTAGATCAATGACTAAAGAGTCAGAAGATTTCTCTGTAAGCACAAGTGAAGTTGAGGCAGGAATATCAGCGCTACTTTCATCAACTGTTTATGGGAGATTAATCATTAATTTACCCGGCTTAATAAGAGGAGATCAGGCTGCTGATATCGTACTTCAAGATGGTGATATTCTCTCAATTCCAAAATTTACTAGTGCGATTACTGTCGTTGGAGAAGTGAGACGCTCTGGTAGTTTTGTGCTTCAAGATAACTATGATATAGATGATTATTTACAATTAGCTGCAGGTATGACAGCTAGGGGTGATGAAGATGAAATCTATATAATCAAAGCTGATGGCTCAGTTAAGAAGAATCAGAAGAAAAGTTCACTATTAGTATTTGAAGACGGAAGCGAAAAAATACAAGCAGGAGATACAATTGTTGTTCCTATTAAGTCATCATATCAAACACCATTAAATTTATATAGCACGGTTTCGCAGGTTGTTTTTCAAAGCATAGCTTCAATTGCTGCATTTAGTACTATTTTTGATTAAAAAAACCTTATGCAAAAAAATAATTTAGATCGACTTTATGATATTAAAGTAGTTTTGACTTTCTTGGTCACGGTTACCTTTACTGGCATAAATGGTTTGATTACTTTCTTTTTACTGGTATTAATTTCTGAATTAAATATCGGAAAAGACCCAGAAATTAAACATGGTTTATCGTCTGGAACTTCAAGATTGGGCGGTGTCGCTATTGTAATGTCAATATTTTGTGGATACAGCTTTAATCAATTTTATCTTGATAGTTTTTCTGTTGATGTATTATTCAGCCAAAGTAATTTACTTGTTGTTTTTTCTTTTTTGATTGCATTAATAGGCTTATTTGAGGATTTAAATCAAAACTTAAGTTCAATGCTAAGATTACTCTTAATGATTTTTATTGTTTCTAGCAGTATGATTTTGACACCTGAGTTGTTACCTTTTAATCTTGAATTAATGGAATTAATTGGCCTGTATGATTCTTTAGTATTTATTTATATTTTTGTCGTAGTAATGATTTGCGGATTTATTAATGCAGGAAATATAGCTGATGGTGCAAATGGTCTTCTGGCATCAATTTTTTTCGGATTCTTTGTTGTTTTATATGATATTGATAGCTCTAACTTAAATTTTTCTATTTTGATCTCACTGGTTTCTTTCATAATCTTCAATGTAGCTACAGGAAGAATTTTTCTTGGAGACTTTGGTGCTTATTTCTTGTCTTCGCTGATAGCATTCAAGAGTCTTCAAATTTATTCAAATAAGCAAATTTCAGTTTTTTTCCTTGCTTCTATCCTTGTATATCCATGCTTTGAGATTACTCGCTCCATTATTGCTAGAGCAACAAAAAATCTATCTTTAATGACCCCTGATAATAATCACCTTCATAATCATTTAAATGCAATTATACTTAATTCTGGGTTTTCAAGACATATATCAAATTCTATGACAGGCGTCGGAATAGCTTTTTGCACCTCAATAGTACCTATTTATCTTTATTTTAATGGAATATCGATGAATTCAGATATTTGGAGGATATTATTTCTTTTTCAAATAATGGCTTTATCATTTATCTATATTATTTTAAAAAAAAACTCTCTAGATGACCCAAATCATTGCTATAATTTAGATCTAAAATAAATAATCATATAAGCGAAAGTGGCGGAATTGGTAGACGCGCAGGATTTAGGTTTCTGTGGGGTAACCCGTGAGAGTTCGATTCTCTCCTTTCGCACCATCATTTTAATTAAATAGTAAAATTTGGTATCGGATTACATAAGATGAAAAAAGATAAGTCTAGTAATGATTTGATAAGAAGCGTTAATATTGAAATACCTAAAAAGGCGCTTGATCAAGCAATCAATGAAAAATTAATTTCTATCGGAAAAAAAGCAAAGATTAAGGGGTTCAGACCAGGAAAAATTCCAAATAGTGTTCTAAAAAAACACTATGGTGCCGAAGCATACCAGGATGCAATTTCCGATCTTTTGCAGAAAGGATATGCAGAAGCAATAAACGATGGGGGTCACAAACCAGTGAGTTCTCCTGATATCAAACCTTTAAAAGGTGACGATGAAAATCTGAAGTTTTCTGCTTCATTTGAAATATTACCTGAAATCAAGTTAAAAAATTTAGATAAAATAAAGATAAACAAACCTGAAATTGATATTTCTGATAATGATCTTGATCAGATGATGGAAAAATTGAGAAAACAAAAAAGGAAATGGAAAAAAATTAGCTCAAAAAGCAAAAAAGGAGATCAAATTAATATTAACTTTACTGGCAAGCTTAATGGTGAATTATTTGAGGGTGGTGAAGGTAAGGACGTCCCAGTTGTTTTGGGAGAAGGTCAAATGATTCCTGAATTTGAAAAAGCTCTCTTTGACCTAAAATCAGGAGAAAATAAAACGATAAAAGTAAAATTTCCAAAAGAATATCACTCTACAGATCTTGCAAATAAAAAAGTTGATTTTGATTTGACGGTAAACTCTGTTTCAGAGGAGGTTTTACCAGATTTAGATCAAGAATTTGTCAAAAGTTTCGGGATTGAAGACGGTGATTTGAAAAGGTTAAAGCAGGACGTTAAGCAAAATATGGAGCGTGAAGTTAAGCAAAAAATTACACAAGACATAAAAAGTCAAGTGATGGAAGGTCTTTTAGATAAAAATAAGATACAAATTCCAAACTCAATGAAGAAAAATGAAATTCTCAATATGCAAAAGGAGTCTATGCGTCAGATGGGCATTGAAGAAGAGAAAGAGATGCCACCTGCAGAAAACTTTTCAGAAATGGCTGAAAAAAGAGTAAAAATAGGTCTATTGGTTAGTCAATTTATTGAAGATAACTCAATAAAAGTAGACATGAATAAAGTCAAAGATAGAATAAAGGAGATGTGCGCTGGTTATCAAGAACCAGATGCAATGATTGAGCAATACATGGGAAATCAACAAGCAATGTCACAAATTCAAAGCATTGTTCTTGAAGAACAGGCAATTGACCTTATCTCTTCAATGGGAAAAGAAAAGATAAAGAAAATAAGTTTTAATGAATATATGAATGGTTGATATAATTAGCAATTAAATAATTAAATTTTTGAGTAAATAATGAAAGAGACTGAATCAAACTTAGTGCCGATGGTCGTGGAGCGAAATTCAAGAGGTGAGCGTGCTTATGATATATACTCTCGACTCCTAAAAGAACGCGTTATATTCCTGGTTGGTGCAGTTCAAGATCAAATGGCGAATATTGTCGTAGCGCAGCTTCTTTATCTCGAATCAGAGAACCCAGATAAAGATATCAACATTTACATAAATTCTCCTGGTGGATCAGTAACAGCTGGACTGTCCATCTATGACACAATGCAATTTATTAATTGTGATGTTTCAACAATTTGTGTTGGACAAGCTGCGAGTATGGGCGCTCTTCTTCTCAGTGGAGGTGCAAATGGCAAAAGATTTGCACTTCCGCATTCACGAATTATGGTTCATCAACCGAGCGCT
>CESM01166583.1_pt1 | contig 12933 bp, 8 predicted proteins | sample 361421 | NCBI WGS metagenome assembly CESM01 (sample SAMEA2622219, study PRJEB7988) | marine metagenome | isolation source: saline water (ENVO:00002010), including | reverse complement strand
ATCAATTGAAAATATTTCAATATTGTACTTTTCGAAATTATATAAATATTGTGATTTATTATCAATATCTAGTTTATCAGATTTTATTTCATATATACCTTTTTTTCTACTTTCATCATCAAATGCTTGATAAATAACAATTTTAGGTATACTAAATATTTTGCATAACATATTTCGAGCGAGTCCATCAATTGCATAATTATCCATATGATAATCAGCACTTTTATGATAGTCATGTATTGAATTTTTATATGCCCAATTTTCTCTTATACATTGTCTTATAGCATGTTGTGCAAATAGACCAAAAAAAGTATTATTATTATTAAAATACATTGGTATATTTGGATTATACATAATTAAATTTTCATTAAGAGGTAATTCATATTGCGTACATAAAGTAGTTATAATATCTATAAAATTACTAAAATTTTTTTGATATAAACCTACTAATAGAGCATGTACAAGACAATTTGAATCACCTGGAACAATAATAATATCTCTAAAATTAAGTAAATCTTTTTCAATATATTCCTTTTCAGATAATTGAGGATCGTTTTGAGTAAAATGAAAAGATATTACTTCATTATTAGGTATGTATATATATGTAGTTGCTTGATTAGCTAGTTCTTTATCAATATTCATTTTTATAGGTAATTATTTATATAAAATGTAAAAAAATCAATTTTATACATAAAATAGATTTTTTTATCTATTTATTTAAAAAAAAATTTAATTTTTATAATATTATGAACAATCAAAAAAAGAGATGTTTTAATTGCAAAAAAAAATTAGGTATTATTCCTTTTAATTGTAAATGTAAAAATACATTTTGTATTAAGTGTCGTTTACCATCTGAACATAATTGTACATTTGATTTCAAATCAGAAGGAAAAGAAAAGATTTTAAAGGAAAATCCTGTAATTATAGCTGATAAAATAAAAGTAATTTAAATATCTTTTTCTAACTGTTTTTTTATAGTAGAAACATGAACAGATGTATTTTCAATATGAGAAAAATCTTTATCTTTTAGAGTTTGATAAAGTTCTTTATATTTAGTAATTAGATCAGTGTAATTAATTTTAACACTATGACCCCAGATGAATGTTTTCATTATTTTTTCATCTAGTTTATTTAGTGATTCCATTTTATTTATCAAACGATCATAATTATCAATAAAATATTTTTCAATAACATCATTAAAGTACGGAAAATGATCTTTGTTCTTTAACATTTCATAAATAGCAAAATCAAAAGTATTGAATCTAATATATTCATTATATTCAATAGCTCTTTTATCATCGCGTTTAACATTTTCATATGATGGTTCATTAATCATGGGGTGTTCATCTAATAAACTTTGTATAGAAAGAAGTAATGATTTTAAGGTCTGAACTGAACTCCATTTAGGACCAGCCCATGTACCAATTATTGACAAACATACCTTACCTTGTTCATATAAATTTGGATTAAAACGAATTTTACCATTAATGGTCTCAAATTTTGCGGAAGGATGATTAAAAGGGTAAGTTTCAGGAATATTGATATCAAAGTAGAAAAAACCGTCTTCGTATGGAGTATCTTGTGGTCCGATGATTAATGCTTTGATATTAGTAATATTATTTTCATCATACCAGATATGTATTTTAGGGTCATAATCAGACGCTATTTCTGCAATATCAGAAATAATTCGTTTAATGTAAATTTTACTTTTTTTTTTTGACATATTATGTTAATAAATATTTAGTTTTTTAAATAGTAGTTAACTTATTCAATTTTATTTAATTGGCTTTAAAAGAAAAATTTAAATATAAATATTAGTATGTCCGCCGGAACTTATACCGACAAATTATATAAATTATTAGAAAATAACCGCGTTAAAAAAGTAGATGGAGATGAAAAAACATCTCATTATTCAATGGGTACACCTGTTGGTAGTTTTTATTTAACAGGTCCAAAACGTGATAGATTTAATAGATTAGTATCTAGAGCATTAAGTGAAGGAACTACTTTACATCTACTGGAAAAACCAAGAAGTCAAGGTCCAATTATTTTTGATATTGATATAAAATATCATTCGGATAATAATCACAGAAGATATACATATGATCATATTTTGAAGACAGTGGAAGTATATAATAATGTAATTGAGAAATATTTTAATATAGATCCAGAGCATGCTCATTGTTTTATTACGGAAAAGAAATATCCAAATAAAACAAATGATACAATTTATAAGGATGGATTTCACGGTGAATATCCTAATATAGTAGCATCAACAGAGATGAAATTTATTATTCATCGTGAAGTAGTAGAGGAATTTGAAAAGAATGATTATTATAATAATATAAATCCATTAAATAAATATAGTGATATTTTTGATGAGTTAATTATAAGAGATACAAATTGGTTTATATATGGATGTTGTAAACCTCAACGTGAGCCATATTTATTAACTCATGTGATCGGTGTTGATTTAGAAGAATATAATTTTAAAAAGAAATTTACAAAAGAAAATTTGCCTTCAATTTTAAGTATAAGACAATTTGGAAGTGAGGATTTATCACCATATAAGGATAATATTAATGAGGCTATAGTTAAAGAAAATTTTTCTAAATTAAATGTTAAGAAAAAGAAAGTTCATGAAGTACGTAAGAGAAGTAGAGAATATACTGAAGAAGACATAGAGTATGCACAAAAATTAGTAAAATTATTGTCGGTTGATAGAGCAGATAATTATCAATCATGGATGGAAGTAGGATGGGCTTTATATAATATAGATGATTTGTTAATAGATAATTTTATTGAATTTAGTCAAATTAGTACAAAATTTAAATTTGGAGAGTGTGAAAAGAGATGGGATAAAATGAGAAATGAAGGAACTCGTGGAGTAGGATTGGGTTCATTAGTAAAATGGGCAGAAAATGATAATCCAGAAGAATTTAAGAAGTTAAGGGCAGATGCTGAAGAAAATATTATAAGAAGGTCAATATCAGGTACAAGTGGTGATGTAGCAAGATCATTTTTTCATATAAATAAAGGTAAATTTAAATGTGCTTCAATAAAAAATTCAGCATGGTATGAGTTTAGAAATCATAGATGGCAACCAATTGATTCTGCTAAAACAATTATGTTAATGTTAAATGATGAATATCCTCAAAAATATAAGAAAGTAGCTGATTATTATTATTATAGGAGTCAACAATTAGAAGGTGAAGAAAAGAAATTATTTGAAATAAAAAGAGAAGCTGCATTAAAAACAGCAGAAAAGCTAACAACTGTAAAATTTAAAAAAGATGTTATTGAAGAGTTAAAGCATAGATATCATGATGAAGAATTTTATAATAAATTAGATGAAAATAGATATTTAATATGTTGTAAAAATGGTGTGTATGATTTTAAGAATAATTTATTTAGAGAAGGATATCCAGATGATTATATATCATTATGTACAAATATTGATTATATATCATATGATAAAAATGATGAAAAAATAAAGCAAATAGAAACATTTTTTAGTCAGGTTCAACCAGAAGAAGGTATGTTTAATTATATATTAGATTATTTCGCAAGTTGTTTAGTTGGTCATTCGCCTGATGAATTTTTTCATATATGGACAGGTTCAGGTGGTAATGCTAAATCAGTGTCAATTGGATTATTTCAATCAATAATAGGTGATTATGCAACTACTATAAGCATAACTTTATTAACAAAAACACGAGCAGCGTCTAATGCAGCATCTCCAGAAATGGCTAATTGTAAAGGTAAACGTTTTGTAGTATTTCAGGAGCCAGAAAATGATGATAAAATACATGTAGGACATATGAAAGAATTAACAGGTAATGATAAAATTTCAGCAAGAGCATTATTTAAGGAGCCAATTGAATTTTATCCTCAATTTAAGACAATTTTAACGTGTAATAAATTACCTTTTATTCCATCAAATGATGGAGGTACGTGGAGACGTTTACGTGTTGCTCCATTTTCTATGAAGTTTGTAAATAATCCAAAAGAGCCAAATGAGAGGAAAAAAGACAGAAATTTAAAAGACAAGATGGAAAATTGGAAAGAGCCATTGCTATTTATGTTAATAGAAAGATATATTAACAGAGTAAAAATAGAAGGATTAAGAGAACCTGATAAAGTTAAAGAGTTTACAAATGATTATCAGAGACAAAGTGATATTTATTATGAGTATTTAAGTGAACAATTAGAGATTACAAATAATAAAAAGGATGCTATTAATTTAACAACAATGTATAATGATTTTAAAATGTGGTCGAAAGAAGCACATACAGAAAGAAGAGTACCTCCAAGATGTGAATTTAAAGATAATATAGAAGATAAATTAGGTAAAATGAGAAATAATAGATGGAAATGTGTAAGATTTTGTTTAGATAAAAATAATTCAGATAATTCCGATTCTGAATCAGAAGATGAAAAAAATGTTATTTTAGCTAAATAATTTCTATATTTATAATATATATGAGAATATCTTATAAATATATAGTTTTAGCGATTATAGTTTTAGTAGTACTTTATATTTTAAATTCAAAGAATTCAACTAAAGAACAATTTGATGTAAGTATAGATAATTCAAATCAAATTATATTTAATGCAGATACATATTTAAAAAACTTAACTGAAGAACAAGCAAAAGATATGTTAGTATCATCAAAAACATTACCATTTGTGAGAATTTTGGAGAGAAATAAAGCAGAAAGTGTTTATAATAAGTTATTTGTAGATGACAATAACTTAGATAGTATTGTTAAGGATATAATTAGTACAGAACTAGATGAGTCTATAACTATTGATAATGATAGTTTATCTGAAGAAGAAAAAATAGGATTATTTAATGATATTTTAAAGAATTTAAAAATAAATAAATCATTTACAAAAACTAAAGTTACAAGTGATACAACAATTACTGAAAGTGATGAAGTAGTTGATATAGATGGGGAACAGTATATAATTAATTATAATCCTAATACAACTGCTGATGAAATAGACGCATATGCAAATGTATTAGGTTTTACAAGAGATCATGTTGATAATACATTATTAATGCCATCATTAACTGAGTTAAGAGAAAATTTAAAAAATAATAAAAATTTAATTCAAAATTTATTAACTCATCCGGATATGAATGTTGGTAGTGGGGTATTATTACCTAAATATGATTTTACAAATGAACCAGCTAGAGATTTTAAAAATTCAACTATCAGTGCTTTAGATTTAGACAATTTACCAGATAATTTAAAATATAGAGTGAGAAATAATCGTGAATTAGTAGCAAATGGATTGGCAAATATAATGAATTCAAAAGCTATGCAAAATGGTTGGGAATGGAAGAAAATAAATAAAGCTGGTGTTATAATAAGTGATACTACAGTAAATTCAACCAATGTATTATTAATGAAAAAAAGTGTCATTAAAAGATTATTTAATGTAGATATTAATAGTGTTAAAAGACCTAGACAATGTTTAAATTCATTAAATAGTAGTCAACAAAATCATATTTATAATATTTTATTAAATTTAAATAATACTGAATATAATTCAGATGATAAAGTATTAGATGTTAACTTTATCAATTCAAATGGTCAAAGTGTATATGAATATCCTTCATCAGTAACTGAAGAGTCATTAAATTTATATCAAAATAAGATTAAAACAATTTTAGAACATGTAAAAATTGATAATATATATAATATTAATCCAATAAGATTTATTCGTTCTAATAGTTTATTTCAACAAGATGAATTGGGATTACCATTATTTTTATATGATCATACTCCAGAACATAAAATACCTATTAAAATTACAAGAGGATATATAAATTTAGAGGGTAATTTTGAGGAAACATCTGGTGGTACTTTACAATCAAATGAGATTGTTTACTTTGATGATGATAATAAAACAAAAATTCTAAAGGTAGTAGGTGAAGGAGAGAGTAAAAGATATCAAATTTATTTAAATGATAATTGGAATGATTTTGAATTATTAAATAGTTTTGAATGGTATATTCCTGAATTAGAAAAAAGAGGAAGGGATCAGAGTGATTTAGAATTAAAATTTGATTTAGTTGCTATAAATAATAGTATTTATAATATTTTATTAAATAGTAATAATAATTTATTTAAGAAATATGATAATTTTGTTACCAAAGATGATTCAGATGAATTAAAGCTTCCAATTGCATGGAAAAATGCATATCCTTTAACTTGGGATTCAACTAAAACACAAATGTCTGCATCTAGAGATGAATTAGTTGTTTTAAGTAGAAAAAAAGTAGATCCAAATGATATGTCTAAATTAATTAATTCTGATAATAAAGGTGAACTATCAACAGATGAGTTCATAGTCGGTCCTCTTGGTAATATATTAGCTATAAAAACATCAGATGGTAGATATACTGATTCAAAAGGTGTATATTTCCCAGAGACTGATATTTCTGAAACTACAGGTAAAATTGGATGGAAAGCTAAATTTTTAGAAGATGCATTTAATGCATCTAGTAATGATACTATTAAAAAGGAATTAGCATTAATTAATAGATTAGTAGTTTCTAGAGCAAATACTGAATTAGTTAAAAAACAAAATAAATTACCATATGGATCTAGAAATAAAGTAAGTTTAGTAGTTAAAATACCTCCAGAAGAAGATAGTAATTGGATAAATTTAGATGATGGAGTTAAAAATAATATATATTCTGAAATTGCAAATACATTATCGAATTATAATATAGTATTAAGTGGTTCAAAACCTGAAGTTTCGGCAAGTTCTATTTCACAAATGAACAGAAAGAACTTAGCATCTTTAATGGAAAATGGTATTCAGAATATCGAAAGATTAATAATAAGAAATGAATGTATGGCTAAAGAATCTTATCCATCTGGAAACTTATTAAGAGATGTAAGAGGTAACGAAATAAATTATTTTTATTTATCAGATGTGAGAAGATTACAAAAGGCAATTTTTGGTGCTTTTAATACATATATAGAGACAGAGGATGGATTACAAGATATTGAATATTCTGGACATAGATTAAAATTATTATTGAAAGCAAAAGGAGATCAGAAAGGTACATTTATATTAAATCAAATTCCAGATACTTCAACTAAAAATTATATTAGAAATGCAATTAGTTTAGTGCAAAGTATTAATTTTGAGGATAGTGATTCAACAAATGAATATATTGAAAATAATATTATATCAAGAGGTTTAACATTAGAAATGTTGAATGATATTTATAGTTATATTAATTTGGATGATTATTTATCAGTTAAAATGGATGTGATAAAGGATAATGATTGGTTTACATCATATTATAATGAAATTGATAATAATATTGTTTTAGTAAGAAATGAACTACAAAATTTAAATCCTGATGCTACAGTATCAGATGATGATATAATGAATAAATATAATTATATGAATGCAAGAAATGTAGTAAATGAAACAAAAGAACGTATTAGTTCAATGAAATCAGATAAAAAATTAGAAATTTTAAGTATTATAAGATCTAATATTGTAAAAAGACAAGAGAATAATTCATATTCTAGTGAGTTATTATTAGATATAGTGAAAAAGAATATTACTTTAGAGACTTCATTTAAAACAATAAAATCATTTCATTTAAATACAATAGTAATTGATAATAGTACATCAGCTAAAATAAATAATAAAGTTTTAGAAACATTTGATGATTTAATGTCTGCAAATTATTATGATAAATATTATGAATTATAAATTTTAATTAGTTATTAATTAATTAAAATAAATTGAAATAAATTGAAAGTTAAAATATTTAAAAAAATTCATATATATATATATATAAAAATGTATTTCTGTCCTAAATGCAATTTTACATTAGATATTTCAAAAACAATTAAAAATCCAAATATTAACGAAATTAAAACTCCAGATGAATTTATTGAATTTATTTTAAATGGAAATAATGATGGATTAGTAAAATTAAAATTTAACAAAAGTGATTTGCTAAAAAATAAAAATTATAAAAAATTAGATAAGGAACAACAAGATATGTTAGATAATAAATCTAATGAATATTTTGTAGATAAAACAACTGATGCATATTTTATTTGTAATAATTGTAATTATCACAATAGATTAACATCTGGAACAAAGATATTTACAACACATATTAAAGAGAAAATGTCAGATGATGAATCTTTATTGAAATTAAGAGTTAATGATCAAACATTACCAAGAACTAAAGATTTTATATGTCCTAATAAAACATGTAAAACTAACAAAAAAGATTTTGAATCTAAAAAAGAAGCAGTATTCTATAGACCTTTTATGGGAGAATATAATTTAAAATATATATGTTGTGAATGTTTAACTTCATGGGAACCATAAATTAAATTGAAAATTAAGTTATTTAAATATAAATTATTATATATATAAATGGCTAGTATTCAAAAGATAGATTTAAATAGTAAAAAAAAAGAAGAAGAAGAGTCTGATGATGAATTTCAAGATATGGGAACAGAAACTATGAATGAAAGTGATGATGATGATGATGGTGAAATAGAAGTAAATAATGATGATGATAATGATAATGATGATGAGGAAGAAAATGAAGATTATGATTATGAAGCTTCCGAAAATTTAGAAAATTTAAAATCAGATTCACAATATGATATTTATGATGAGGAAGACACTGATGTATTTGATTATAATGATCCAGACACTGAAATTAAAACAGAAAAACGTATTCCAGATAATGAAAGAACTACTATTCCTAGATTAACTAAATATGAAAGAGTTAGAATTTTAGGAACAAGAGCTAAACAAATATCAGATGGATCAAAAATTTTTATCAAAAGTAATAAAGTAAAAAATGCAATGGATATTGCAGAACTAGAACTAGAACATAAAGTTATTCCATTAAAAATTAAAAGACCATTACCTAATGGTCAATATGAGATATGGTCTATTAAAGAATTAGAAATAATTTAATATATAAGGAACTCTTGATTGAGTGTATCTATTAATTTATAAAATAAATTTTTATAAATTAATTGTATTTTTAATAATATATAATTTATTTAATTTCAAGATTAATTCCAGTAATTAGAATATTATTATTTAAATTATTTAAATCAAAACGTACATTACAACTATTTGATTCAGTAAATTTTCTTGAAAAAGTAAATTTAGTCCAATTATTTGTTAAATTAAATTTTTTAGAACTAAAAAATCCACGTCTAACTCCTTCACCTTGAAATATAAATAATTCTAATTGACCTGTTCCTTTTGCATAAACTGAATAATCTACCGTTTTTCCATTTTGAACATATGGTAAACATTTTATCATACTTGTATAATGATCATTTTTTGTAGCCTTAGCTGATAAAATAATATCATTTGGTACATCATTTGGTAGATTTTCTGTATAATTTACATCTAATGTTAATAACCCTTTATGGTCTAATTTTGCACCGTATAATGGATCTAAAAATCTACTTGTAAAATAATATTCTTTTAACAAATGTTTAATATGATATTGATCTAAACACATATCATTAATACATAATTTACCTTTAATATTGACATCACCATCACCTTTAACTGACATAAATTTATTATTAGAACCAATATGAGCAGTTTTACCAGGTGCTACGCCAACTACTACATCTTGATTATCTTGAGAATATATACCTGGAATACCCCATGCAGCACCAACTCTCACTCTACCTCTATTTTCTGCATCTTTAAAAAAAGATCTTCCTCCTTGTATATTCATACCATTTCTCATTTCTACATTACCTGCATTATTTATTACCATTTTATCTACATTACCTTGTCTAAAATGTAAACCATTACCAGCTTTAGAATTTAAAATAGTTGTTCCATTATCATGTTGAATTAATGCATATTGACCTGTTTTTGCATTATTTTTATTTGATATACCTTGCCATCCATTTCCATGTCCTTGACTTCCAATTTTGACATTACTTGCAACTAAAGAACCTTTTATATCTACATTACCTGCAGTATTTATAACCATTTTATCAGTATTACCTTGTCTAAAATGTAAATTTTTACCAGCTTTAGAATTTAAAATAGTTGTTCCATTATCATGTTGAATCAATGCATAATGGCCTGTTTTTGCATTATTTTTATTTGATATACCTTGCCATCCATTTCCATGTCCTTGACTTCCAACATGAGCATTACCTAAATCTACATTTGATACAGTATTTTTATTTTTACCTTCTGTATTTTTGCCACTTTTTGTATTTACATTATTTTTATTTTTTAATATTTGTTTTAATTCATCTTCAGTTACACATGTTTCTCCAATACATAACTTTTCAGATGCAGTTAAAATTCCATCAGTATCAATAAAATCACTTGCAGTTACTGCACCATCAACATGTAATTTAGTTTCTGGATCAGTAATACCTATACCAACATTATTATTTTTTACTACCATTTTATCTTCATTTCCTAACCTAAAATGCAAAGATTTATCAGCTGAAGCATTTAATATTGTTGTTCCATCTTTATTTTGAGATAATGCAAAATCATTTTTATTTGCTCTATCTTGATGTGAAATAGAAGGCCAATCTGCACCATTTCCAATATCTCCAATTTTTAAATTGAAAATTGGTACACTAGTTGGTGCATCTTCATAATTTTCTATAATTTTATTTTTGAACTTTCCATCAGCAGAATAACTCATATATATATATATATATAATATTTTATTAACAAGAAAATCCAAGACCAACCATTCCTTTTGTTATTACTAGTAAATTATAATTAATTGCATAAATTTTTATAATATAATCAGATTTAATCTCCTTATTTTTCATATTTAACATTAATCGTGCATTATCAAAACAACTAAAATTACAACTGCCAGAAGGTTGTATTTCTTCAGGTCTAAGACCAAAACTATATGAATATACAAAATTATTTGGACATTTTGTATGATATTTGTATGGCTGATATAATCTAAAATATTTAGCAGGTAATGGCATCATTCTATCAGTACCATTAAATTGCAAAAGTGCAGTATCAAAAATATCAACAATTCCTGCAGATGAAAAATTTTTATTATTTGAAAAATTAAACCAATCATTACCATATGTAAAATCATCATCGTCATCATTCGTACTTCTTATTAAAGTATCAGCACGTTGTATAGCCCATACAATTTCTTTAACTGGATGGAAAAAGTTAAGTTTTATAATTGGATTTTTATTTGATTTATTAAAAAAGTAATCTCCATTAGATTGAACTTGTTCAAGTAGATAAATATGATTTTTAGAAGAAAATTTTTTTCTTTCTTGTAAATCTAAATAAATAAAGTCGACTAATAAAGATGCTTCAAAACTTGGCATAACTGGTTCTGCATTTTTATTATTTGATACCCATAATTGATCAAAAGGACGCCATTTTACATTAAATTTAATATCATGATTTGTAATAGAAATACATGGAATTGCTAAACCTATATTTTTACAAAACCAAAAATTCATTGGAATTAATAAATCTAAATTATCATCAAAAGAATTTATATTAAAACCAGCAGCTTCTTTCTTTCCGATTAATTCATTATATGCAAAACGTTTTTCATAATTTTGAGTTAATTCAGACCATATTTCAAACCATTCCCCATATTGTTTATCTATTTGATATCCACCAATTTCTAATTCTACATATTCAACTATTGCATGACCGATAGAATTTACCCATGAAAAACATGTAGTTTTACAACATTTATTACATGGACATTTCATATTTAAATCTTTTACACAGACATTATTATTAGTTTTTTTATTTAAAGATCCTAGTTTAACATGTAGGATTATGTCAGATATTAGATCTCCATCTTTTAAAATAACACAACTATTTAAACTTCCAAAAGCGACACCACCTGAAAATATTTGATTTTTAACTTCCATAGCAAAGTTGCTATGACGTTTATAAACAGATTTAAAAAAAGTAATTTGAGGATTACCAGTTAAAAACTGGTCCTGCTCTCCGACAGCGATTAATTGTATTAATCCACCTCCCATAAATATATATAAAATATAAATTTTATTTATAGAATAATCTTATTCTTAAGATAATCTAGATTATATATATGAATCATAACGAAGATATCGCATATAAAACTATAAAAATTATTTCCAAAACGGATTCTTATAATAAAAATTCAGGAGCATTAATTATAAATGGAGGTATAGGATGTAAAAATAGTATTCATTCTAAAAATATATGTTCAGATGAAGGATGTTTTAAAAATATAATTACCGAAACAATATCATTTGATAAAATAATTAATGATAATATTTATTTTGAGAAGTTATCTATTGACAATTTAGATGTAGATAATGCTGAAATAGATAATGCTGAAATTCAAAAATTATATTTAACTAAATGTATTTTTGAAAGTATTATTCCAAAAAATGAAAATTCATTAATAGGAAATGAAGATAATAAAGTCAATATTATATCAAATAATTTAAAAGCTCAAAATATAGATTCTTTAGAACTGAATTCAAATACCTTAAACTCAAATAATATATTATCAGATGATGCAAATATTAAAAAAATTGTATGTCAAGATTTAAAATCAGAAAATAATGAATTTAATAATATTTCTTTTAATAAAATATTACCACTAAATGAATCTTCACAAATTGGTGATGATAATAATAGACCACAAATTAATGCTGATAATTTATCAGCATATAATGGTGAATTTAAAATACAAGTTAAAACAGATGATATTATAGCAGATAAAGGTAAAATAAATTTACTAAAAGGTAAGAATGTAGAAATAGAAAATTTAGAGTTAGAATATGGTATTTATGACAAATTATTACCAGAAACATCTGATTCATTTATTGGAAATGAATCGAATAGAACAAATATTTTTGCAAGTAA
>CESM01039106.1_pt1 | contig 12941 bp, 12 predicted proteins | sample 361421 | NCBI WGS metagenome assembly CESM01 (sample SAMEA2622219, study PRJEB7988) | marine metagenome | isolation source: saline water (ENVO:00002010), including | reverse complement strand
AAATATCTCTTAACATCTCTCTATCTGTAGAATCATATCCGATTTCAAAATCTGGTTTCTTCTTTAATAATACTGAGTATGCAGTTCCAATATCTTTCATCTTCAAAGTTCTTTTCTTTTTATCAGGATAAACTCCTTTTGGCCCATAGAAATCATTCATATATTTAACGAACCCTCTGTAATCCATTTCAGTTAAATGTAATATTGGATTTATATTTTCTTTCTTTACACAATTAGGATATGTTTTACCGAACATCTTCTTTGTTCCTTTTTTCTCATATCCTTTCCAACATTTCTCAGATAATTCTACCCATTGTTTAGTTTCCATCTTCATCAATGATGACATGATTTCCGCTTTCTTTGCTGGTGTTGAATTTCTATATGCACTTTTTATATATTTGTAAGTTTTGGCAATCATTTGTTTTGCATCTTTTTCAGTATTACCATACTTTACTAATAAATCATAAATCTTTTCTTGTTCACCCTCACGAAGTTTTCTTCCTAAACTCTCTTTTAGTTTTTCATCTTCTTCACCTGTACCACCTGGTGATTTTAATTTATAATTAGGGTCAACTGCAGAAGTAGTGTAACCACACCCCTCAAGTTCTATACGAATCATTTCTTTTAGTTTATTTAAAAATTCTTGTTTCACTTTTTCTGGTTTCCCTTTATGTGTTGTAGATGCAAAATCTTTTACATCTTTCTTTTTCATATCCTTAGCAACATCTTTTACTGCCTTAGATACTTCAGAACCCTTTACATCACCTTTATTATAGGCATGTACAAGTCCCATAAATCTTTGTTGAGCTTTAGATTTGGAAGGCATTAACTTGCCAATCCATCACCACTAAATTTAGTTTTATCTGGTGTACCATTGGATGGTATAGCAAATGTATCCAACCCTTGTTTACCTGGTTGTGGATTAACAGCATCCGCACCATCAGCTAATTCTGTAAATGTTGGTTGTTGTATCTGTCCACTTGCTGGGATAGGTATTCCATCTAATCCTGTATCTCCACCTAAACTATCGTTTACTTTAGGTATAATAGGTACTTGTTTATCTTCTAAACCTGGCATATTACTCTCCTCTTATAATTTTGTTAATTACATCTTCTGCTTTACAATAAGTACCACAAGTTCTACCTTGTGTTTGATTGTTATCAACACCCTCACTTATTGGATGTAAGAATGCACCATGTGTAGATGGATTAGATACAAAGTCAAATGCAATCAACTCAAAATCTTTTCCAACTTTTAATGTTGGTGCCTTACTATCATCTTCTTGTATAGCTTCTACTGAACCCATACCACGAGAAGAAATACCCAACTTAATTCCATTCTTAAATAATTCTCTCAATATGTTACCACTTGGTGTAGTTAAGATTTCAACTGTACCTAATAGGTTATCACCCTCAAAGTGCATCTCTGTAATATTATGTGATACATTCTGTAGATTCACTACTGAACTATCTGGATGGTCTAATTCACCCAATGCTCTTTTTTGTTTTATGAATCCATCATTATAATTCTTTGCTTCTCTGGTTAAGATATCTTTTGGATATACTCTACCATTTTGGTTTTTAGCATCCGCTCTTTGTAATACACCTTTAACAACTAACTTACCATTGTTTTCTTTCATGGATTCGTTAATTTGTTCAGCTGTTACTTCGAACGGTATGTAATCTACAATTAAATCTCTCATTATTTCATCCTCTTAATCATCTGTACTGCTTCTCTCATAAATTTTGTTACACCATCTTTATAAACTTTTTTAATCTGAGTTGCTAATTTTCTATTTTCAGGTCTTGGGTCTAAAAGAAATGATTGTTCTAATTGAAACATCTCTTTTCTAAACTTAGATTCTGTTTTCATTAGTTTAGCAATTACTCTCTTTGCTTTAACTACATCATCAGCACCCTCTTTTTTCATTTTCTTTTTCTTTTTTAATTCTTTCTCAGCCGCATCTAATCTAGCATTTGCATCATCAACCGCTTTACTCATTTTATTATCGATATCTTTTGCACCACCTGGTTTAGCCGGTCTTCCACTTCCTGGGCCACCCTCTTTCTTCAAAGCATGTGCCTTCATAGTATCCTCAAGAGTAGGTAATGGTTCACCAAATTTTCTGTTTAATATATCAAGAGTTTCTGTTAAGTATTTTTCATTTTGTTTCATTGTAATTTCCCTACTTTGTTTGCCAACTTAACTAATCTTTCTGATATGTTGTTAAGAGCCTTATGAGTATTTTTCCAATACGAAGATGAATCAACACTTAGTTCATTCTTTAAACGAACACTCATATCAATCATCTTACTTAATCCTGATAGTGAGTTCTTTACTTCTCTTATTGAACGACCAATTTTTTGTTTTGGTGATAATGTTTCATCATTTCTCCAATCATGGTATTTGCCTTCATTTACACTTTCAAGTTTTTTATCAATTTGGTTACCAAGTGATGGTTGAACTCTTTGTACATCAACGATATTTTTCATTCCACCTTTTATCATTTTACCAACTTTTGTTTTAGCTTGTCCTTTAGATGATGCACCAACAATAGTTTGTATAGTAGTATCATCTTTTTTAATCTTAACTGCAAACATTACTTCATTAACTTGTTCTTTTACTTTTTTCAATCCAGCAACTTCACCATCTTCAGGATGACCTGAACCAGTAGAGAAAGCCTTTGGTGTATCATAATGACCTGTACCAGTTCCATCTATACCAGCAGATGCCGTTGTTGATGCTTCTTCAATCTCTTTTCGTATAAGAGAACGAAGCATTTCTGTGAATTTTTTCTTACTTATCTTCGTGGACATCGTCTAACTCCTTAACTAATTCATAATACCTCATCAATGATACAACATTCTTATCCTTAACTACAGAACCACCTGTAGCTTCTTTTGTATGATTAATGGCTTCGGTTAATTTAATCTTAGTAATCTTATCATCCACTTTAACTAAGTGTGATTTAAGTACTTTTTTGATTTTTATAACTTCAGTATCAATGAATTCTCTCAGAGAGTTAGTGTTTGATATATTATTGATGTATTCTCTCAATAAATTTCTTTGATTCTCATTTAGATTACTGTATTTTTTATTAAACTTGTCTACTAACAACTGATAAGTAAGTAACCTTAAGTCATTATCTTCTTTCTTAAGATTTTCAACAATACCACCATTATTTTTAGTTCTGGAGTGTTTTGATTTGGTGATATTCTCAATAATTGTTACTTTACTATCTGTTTCTTCAACAGGCCCAACTACTTGTTTTGAAGATTCACCTTCAAATACATTAGATATAGATGCAAGTAGTTTATATTCAGGAATTCTTGTGTTAAAGAACTCTTTTATATCATAGCTTTCTTTAATCGTTTTAATTAAATTGTATTTTTCATTCGCAAGTTTACGATTTGATAATTTTCTACGACTTTTTATTACCGCTTCGAGTAAAATGTTAGCTTGTTCTGAGTTTTTGTATTTCTTTTCGTTCAAAATTTTGTACAATTCATACTCTTTACCTAATTCGGTTCTTGAGCCAAAATTTTCTTTTAAGATTTTTACTGCCTTACCATCTTTGACATCGTTGAGAACATCAACTGTTATCTGTCTTGTTAGTAATTCGAAAAGAATACCAGTATTTTTTAGTTTACTGTGTTTCTTATTATATTTCATCAAACACTCCGTTTATTTTGATAGTTTTTCTCGTTAATAAATATAAAACTTTCAAGAAATCGTTACTTTTCTTCCTTAAAATCTTCATATTCTTTTGTTATCTCTTCACTATCCATAGTTTCTTTTAATACCTCTCGGGCTTTCTTACCAAATGATTTTTTTAAACCATCATAGTGAGCTAAAGCCATAGGTATTTTAGGTCTTCCAAGTGGGTCTCTGCCTCTCGCACTACCATCTTTACCATATTTAGTTACTTCCTTAGGTCTGCCAGCACCTTCGAATCCACCTTCAGGTGAACCTCCATCATCAAATAATGAACCCGCCAAACTTTCTGGTGGTTGTTCTCCTTCAGGAGCTGGTGAAGCAGATGCCATATCACTTGGTGTACCAACTGCATCTCCACTCTTAACAGGGTCATTACCCTCAATAGATATCTGTTCAAATCTGAATTTTTGTTTCTGGTCTTGTACCAATTCTTTTTCAACTTCTTTAATTTGGTCATCAGAGAAACCAAATATATTCTTATATATCCATTCTGTACTCATCATATTGTTATCTTTCATATCACGAGCAAGATTTATTTTATTACTCCACAATTCAATCTTTTCTTGTTCATAGATTGTAGATGGATTAGTAAGATTTAGTTCAAAATTTACCAACTCAGCATCTGTATATCCTTGTGAATATAAATGAACAACTGCAATCTTTGTTAATTCACTAACTACGATTCTTTGTATTCGTTCAATCGTTCTAGCAAATCTAACATCTTCAGCTGCCAATGTTGCTTTACTACCAAGTGATTCCTCATATCCTAAGAATGCCTTTGGTACATGAAGTGCTGCCAACATTCTGTTTTTTAGATACTCGATATCCTCAGTAGAATCATACTGCATACCAGGTAGTGATTCAATGTTTGTTCCACTATCTCCACCACGAACTGGCATAAAGAAGTCTTCTGTTAAGTTTTGTATGTTAAACTTCAAGTTATAATCACCTGTAGCCTCATCCATAAATGGAGTCTTCTTCATTTTGTTAATAATTCTTTGCATATAATTATCAACTTCATTTGGTGGTATGTTTCCAATATCTACTTTAAATACTCTCTTCTCTGGTGCTCTCATGATTCTATGAATTAACATAGCATCTTCCATCAATGTAACTTGTTTCCAAACTTTACGAGCACTTTCTAACATTGATTTACCATAAGGTAAAAGATTACTATCACTTGCTAATCTGAAGTGTGCAATTTGAAAGTTTTCAAATTCTATTTTCTTACCTTTACTTGAACGAGTAAAATAAGGATGTGCGGTTTCTTGAGATTCCATATAGAACTTTACATAATATGGATTATCAGGGTCTTCTCCCTCTGAACGAACCAATTCATATGCAGATACTGGTATTACATTAGTGATACCATATTTATCCTCTACATCTAAGTATAAAAAGAAATCTCCATACTTAGTTAAGTTTCTTATCCAAGGCCATAGATTGAACTCAATGTTCATAATGTCATAAAATAAATTATGTAAAATAGATTTTATATTATCATTATCACTTTGTATTTCCAATACTTCTCCATATGGATTTTTCATTGTACATTCATCGGCATATATATCAAGAGCCGAAGCAATAATTGAATCTGCCTCCATACTCTCGTAGTCTTTGAACAACCCTAATCTTGCCGCCTGTAATTGTGCGAAACTCGAATATCCACTATTAACTAAATCTAAACCACTATGTAGTTTAGAGTATCTGTCAACTAAGTGTGATTTCGTCCTTGATTGTATTTGTTCAGTATCTGCTACTTTTAATTTCTTTCCACCGACATTTCGTACAATTACATTTGTACTAAATAATCGTTGTAGTCTACCGAATAATGTTTTATCAGCCATTTTTTACCTCACTTACAAGAGCCATTCTAATGACTCTTTCTTTTTATCTACTTCCCAATCCCAAGAATCATTTCTGTTCTCTTCGGGTGTGTAAAGACCATCAACATCTTGCATTCTGTTTAAGGTCTTTTTTGTTAATTCAATTCCCTCAGTTCGTAATCGTAATGCAGTATCACGAACCCAAAGGCCAATTGCAAACGACATAACTAAATCATCGTTATATCCTCTCATTGCCTCTGCTCTATTGTTTAAATAAATGAAAGTAAACAATTCATCAACCAATCGGTTACTACGAACTATCACACTCTCATCTCTAAAATATTCCTCTAACTTTGCAATAATCAAAGGTCGAGTTTTCATGGTAGTACTGAATCCAGCCACCATACTTTTATCACCACTTCTATATCGATTTGTCATCTGATGAGCTATATCGACATATTGTAAATCTTTACTTGTATAAAATAGATTAGGATATTCCCTATCTATTACTTGTTGTATCGTTGCCCAACCAATGTTATTGTTTTCTATAATTAGTAAAGCATCATTATATTCCGTTGAAATATTGACCAACATATTACCAAAATCTTTGGTAGGAACTCTACCTTTATATTCTGCAACTTGTTCTACTTTTTCTACATCTATTACATGAAAAGCAGAATAGTCCGCACTATCACCACGACCAACATCAGCAGTAACTACATATGTTCTTGTGTAATCTGGTGGTTCCCAAATCCACAAGTTACTATCAGCACCTCTTTTTTCTATTGGGTCTTTCACCATAGATTTTTTACACTCTTCTAATATTCTTGCATCAATTACAGAAGTACCAGAAGTGATAAAATCACAATCACATTCTTGTGCCGCACTTTGAATACCTAACAAGGTATCTTGTTCATCTCTCCACTCTTGATTTCTATCTGGATGTACAGTCCAATGAAGTTTGATATCATTGAATTGTCCTCTACCCTCTTCAGCATCTACCCAATTTCTATGAAACCAATTACCCACACCATTAGGTGTTGAAAGTGCAATACAACTACCACCTGTTGTTAGTGTTTGTTGTGAAGCAGTCCATATATCATCAATCTTATCAATGAATGCCGCCTCATCTAATATCAATAATGATAGAGCTTCTGAACGAGCAGCTTCAGGTCCTGATGATACAGCCTTAATCTGTGAACCATTAAGGTATCGTAGATTCAATTTGTTATCTTCAACACACTTTTGTTTTAACCAAGATGGTAAGTTTGCATGCATCACCCTTACCTTTGTTACCAAATTCTTTGCCACTTCCTGTTTAGTAGCAATCACCAATACATTCTTATCCGAATGAAATGTCATCATCCACAGAGAATAAGCAGCAGTTACTGTAGATATACCAAGTTGTCTTGCCTTTAAGATAATATTAAATCTGTTGTCTTTAAATTGTTCAACACACTTATCTTGAAAAGGATACAATGAAAAAGGTATTTTACCTCTCATTGGATGTTGTATCACACAATACTTTTTCATAAAGTATGCCGGGTCTTGTGCACACTTAATGTATTCTTGTTTGATTACTTCTTTTATTTGTTCTGCCATTAGTTTAGTTCGCCTGCAAGTTTAACCGATACCGAAGTAGCTGCAACTCCATAAACAAACCATAACCATTTGTTTTCGTGCCACTTTGGTTTTACTACTTTAATCTTTTCTTTGTAGAGATTAATAGTCTCTGTTTGTAACTGAAGCTGTTGTGTTCTAAAATCAATAATCAAAGAATCAGATTTTGCATTATCTTCTAATAAAAAGATTTGTTTTTCCAAATCCATTACTAAAGATACATTCAAACTATCTTTTAATTCCAACTCTTTAATCGTATTTGTGAACCCAAGAACTTCATCTTCTGAAAAGGTAAAAGTTTTAGTGTTATCTTGCCCAAACAACAAACCAAGAAATAATATGTATATAAAATATCTCATGTATATAAATATATACTACTTACTAAATTTCTTCAAATATTTTACTGCTTCATCAACATTATCTGTTTTCACTGCTTTTTCAGCCGCAAGTATTTGTTTTTTAGTGTTTGTTACTTTTCGTTTAAGATTACCAACTTCTTTTTTGTTGACTTTCTTCTTCTTTTCAAGTTTCACTACTTGTTCTTCAAGTTTAGTTACTTCTTCATTTTTTACTTTAATTGCCTTATCTAATTTTTTGACTTCTTCTTTTTTCTTTCCGCCAAAAAATAGATTAGTTATGAATCCGATTATCTTTCCAATCATTATTCATCCTCCTTGTTAGGTTTGATTCCACACGATTTCAACATTTGTTCAAATGTGAGTCCTCTTGGTTTATATTCAATATCATGTTCTTCTAATTCCATTAACTTTCGTATAATTTTTGTATAAACATTTACTACACTTTCAGATTTTCTTGAACCTACTTTGTTATGATAATCCACTGCAGTTTCACCCAACCTTGATACCATCAACATTAAATCTAAAATAATATCTTCAGGCAGTATTAAGTAATTTCTCTTCTTCATCGATATCTTTCTGTAGGTTATCAAGATGTTCTCTAGCTTCTTTCACTAAAGATTCGAATTGTTCTTCTCCCATTTCCCACTTTTCTTTTTCAAGTTCAGGTGTGTTAACACCAACACTATTAAAGAACTCCTTTTTACCACCTGTCTCTTCAAACTCATCGATACTCGCTTTTAAATCTTTTATGTAACTTTTTTTATTATCCAACATTTTCTTTCTTGCCCAATTATCAAATTCACCACTAACTCTAAGTTTGTGTTCTAATTCAATTTGACAATCAAAACAATGTCCATATCTATACCAAAACTTATTATCAAGTTTTTTCTTCATTGCCTTGGAACACTTTTTACAGAACAAAGGCATCCTAACCGATTGTAATGCTTTACTTAATTCGGATTCTCTGGTCTCACCACCTCTGTCATCTTTTTTACCCTCGTACCCAACTTGTACATAATCCTTTTCATGTTCTTTTCCAGACATTAAGTCCTTTAAGGCCTTATTTTGTCTTTCCATATCTTTACTATAATTTGCCATTGTAACTCCTATCCAAATTTTATACTACCAAGTATCTGATTGATTGGTGCAAATGCTCCAGTAAATTTATATACATTACCTTTGTATTTGAACACAATACCCTCACTTGGAACGATTGCTTTTAACCCACCAATCGCATTTAGTTTTTCAATTTGTGTTTTTAGTTTTTTTAATTTTTCTATTTTATCTGGTTTTTGTAAATCTCTCATCGCACTATTCATTTCTTTTCTCATCTTCTGTACTGCCTTATCAGGATTAACTGCCATATACCCACTAATGTTTTTAAGTATCTGTGCACCTACATCAAAGAATAATACTTCGAATGGTTTGATGTTATCTTTAAAAATTTTCTTATGGTCAAACTTATCGGTATTTAATATCCATTCTAAAAATTTAGGATTATTTTTGAAATCACTTTTAATTTCTGCAATCTTATATCCTTTATCAAAGTATGCCCACCTACGAACTAACTTAGCAAATTGTATTGGTTTCAACTTAACACCGAATTGTTTTGATGCATTGAAAACATATTCACTCCAATATGATTCATGATACATACCTAAAGTATCTTTATCTTTTAAAGCATATTGTCTTTGTAATTTATTCAATCTACTTAAATAAGTTTTTTGTAATTTATCAAAGTTCTGATGTTTAGGTACTTGTAAGAAATTAGGTTTACCAATTTTAAATATCTTTTGTATATTTTGATTTGCCTGTTTAATCATACCTGCTAACATACGAGCTGAATCTTTTGGTTGACCTACAGGTCTTCCACTCTCATCATACTCTAATGTACCATGAAATATTATTTCTGCCACATCATAATCTATTACATTTGCTGTTGCTGGATACATAACCTCTAAATTCATCCATCTCTTTCCGTTACCAAATATTTTTTCTTTTTGTTTATCTGATAACGAACCAATTGATTTTTCTAAATCTTTCATCGCACCTACGAAAGCCTTTTCTATATTTCCTCTACCTTTGAAAATACTCTTTACACCTTTTGTATCTGGTGCCGTTTTACCAAAATTCTTTAGGTGTCCTTTGTTACGAGCTGCCTTTAACTTCCCATCAATCCAACTAACCATTAGATTCTGTCCATCAAGTTTCTCAGTAACACCATCCTCTCTATCTAACTTTCCTCCTATACCATTAATAACTATCGTTTTCAAATCTGAAAATGTAAGATTATTGTCATCAAATGGATGACTCATATGTCCATAGGCTCCGCCCATAAGTAATAACTCCTTTGTTTGGTTTTCAAAAGATTCTTGTATCTTTTTGACTTTCTCTACACCACTTGTAGATGTTTTCATATCGTGTGTTAATGAATCACCAATCTTGGATGTTGGTTTACCAAAGAACTTCACTATCTCCCATCCCATTTTACCAACAAGATTTTTCATATGTTCACGATATTTAGGAAATGGATTATCAACACTATCTTCGTTTGATGTTTTTTGATTTATTGTTTTACCAAATGTTACGGTATCAACTCTACCTGCCTCATAAGTAAATTCATAACTTGGGTCTATTGCACCTTTACCAACAATATCACCAACTACTTCCCATCCCAATATATCTGCCTTTTCAGGTGATACTCTTTTGTAATCAGCAAATGAATTAAAGAAATCATATAATCCCTCATCATCTAAATCACCAGCTGTTACGGTAGCCCCAAGAGCACTAACTTCTTTTATTATATTTTTTACTGATGATTGATTATAAAATTCAAATAGTTTTTTAAACTTATTCGTCATCATAGTATAAACACCTTTATCATAATAACCAAATAATTTTTTAAATATCTTTGGTCTATCTTTATCATTTATTTTAGGTGAACCTAATATGTTTCTCATCGTGGTACCTGATATTTCATTACCACCAATTCTCATACTAACATGAGGAGCAACTAAAAAGTATCCATGTTCTTCATGTCCTTTTATCTTACCCTTATTCTTTTTGTAATCTTGAAAGTATCCAGGTGAACCATCTTTCTTTTTACCACCACTTAATCTACCAGCATCTTTTGCTCCAAAGATATAAACAACTGCGGTAGTTTTTGGGTCAAACTTTTTAAGTAATTCTTTTGAAACTAAAGGTACTTTTTCTTTTCTAATTTTATTTTTTGGTACACCCATCTTTGCCATATGTCTTGCTTTCTCTTGAAAGTTCATTGGGTGTCTTGGTGGTTTCTTTATATCAGATGTAGTGATATATGCATCATCTACCTTAGATTGTAACCACTTAAATGTTTTTAGGTGATGAGGCCCAAATGGTTGAAATCTTCCACCATAAATACCAATCACTTTTTTAATTTTTGTTGTTTCTTCAACTACGGGTTCATATCCTTTTTTCTTTTTATTTGGTGGTTCATTTTGATTACTACCAACTTCTTTATCATCATCATCCCAATCATAAGTATCTGGTTCTGACCACCTACCCATTTTATCTGCTGACATTGAATAGTTATGATGAGCTACAAAATCTTTATCAATATCTTTATCACTCGATACTTGTTTCATTCTTTTGAATTTATCTGTGATTTTGTTAGGTAAAGATTCTGAAATGGTTGTACTATCCCCAATTTCCATACTTGAATATACGACATTTTCCATATATAAGTCAAGGTTTTTTTTCAATTCTTTTATCTTTTTATATCCACTCATCTTATCAGTTTTATTTTTATTTATACCTGCTCTACTTGGTGATGGAATATTTTCACCTCTGATACTACGATTGGTTTTTTTGTGTAATCTTTTCATCTTCTTTCTTTGACTAAGTGATGTTGGTATCCAACCTGGTCCGAATGTAAAGTTTTTATCTTCACCAAATAACTTTGTTTCCATATCCCTTATTTTATCACCAATCTCTTTACCCTTTAATCCTACAAATTCATCACCACTTGCCTTAACACTTAATTTAAATGTAGCAAGTTTTTTAAAATCTTTACCAACTAATTTACCATAGTTAATAATATCATTTGGTGATAAAGTAGTTTTTTCTTGTGCCTTCTTTGCCATATAAATGTTCTGTGGTTTGAAATCATTTAAGTATACTAAGAAAGTAATATTGTTTACCTCTTCTCCACTATACTTTAATTTATTTAAAATCTTTGGTAATTTTCTTACATCATTCTTTTTAAGAATAGTTGCCAAGAATAAAATAAAAGACTTGACTTTTGGATAAGGTTTTGTTATATTTAATTGTGGGAACATTTGCTCTGTAAATTTAAACTTATCAAGTGCCTCCATAAATAATTTAGAATCTTTTCCTTTTTCTATACCCTTAATAAACTCTTCTCTAATTCGTTCTGCACTAACACCTTTCAAACTTGGATTCTTTAATAAAGCAACTTCTGTATCTTTATCCATCTTACCACCAATAACTGCTTGGAATCTAAGTGCTCTTAATTTTCTCAATGGGTCTTCATCAAATCTATCTTTTGGTGTACCAACAGTCCTTACAATTTTATTTTTCAAATCTGTTAATCCACCCGTCAAATCTACTACTTCATTCTTCTCTATATCATAGAACAATGCATTGATGGTTAAATCTCTTCTCTTTACATCACCTTGTATATCAGAGAAATCAACTGCCTTAGGTCTTCTACCTTTACCAATATCTTTTCTGAATGTAGCAATCTCATGTCCACCCACAACAACAACACCAAACGCCTTACCAACTTCATAAGTTTTCATTCCACCTTGTTTTGCAATATCCAATACCTCATCTGGTTTTGCATCTGTTGCTAAATCAAAGTCTTTTGGTTTCTTACCAAGTATGGCATCACGAACTGCCCCACCTACAATGTATAATTGTTTTTTGTTTTTCTTGAATAGTTTATGGATTTTTTTGATATCACTTGGAACTCGTAACGAAACTTTACCCTCTTGAATATCTTCTTTATTAAAGATATTAGGTTTTTTTATCATTCTGAATTTAAAAGCAGGTCTGCCATTAATAAGCATATCACCCTTTTCATTCCAATCAATAGATTTAACAACAACTTTCTTGTTTTTAAATTTACCCATCAGAACTGTATCACCAATATTAATTGGTACATTTACATCTTCAGTTAAAGGTTTAACTAACCATTCTGTTAGTTTTGTTTTCATGGTTCTCCTACCACTTACGACAAGACCAATATCTTGCTTTATGTCTTGGCCCTGGTGAATCACAATTGTGTCTAGCTCTAAAGTTCTTTCTAGCCTGTGGATTTGATTTTCTAATTCTCATTGTTCCACCTTTAGCATCTCCACCTTGTCCAAAGTTTACTTTAACAACATTACCTTTTGGATTCTTTACATAAACTTTA
>CESM01098846.1_pt1 | contig 12967 bp, 13 predicted proteins | sample 361421 | NCBI WGS metagenome assembly CESM01 (sample SAMEA2622219, study PRJEB7988) | marine metagenome | isolation source: saline water (ENVO:00002010), including | reverse complement strand
CCAAAATTCTTACTTAAATACTCACCAAATCACATGAGAAAAGAAAATGAAGACTTAAATTTAAATGAAGCAAATATTTTTTCATTAAATAGAGTAAACTCAAATGACAATTTTGAAAGCGGCACAAGTGTAGCTTTAGGACTTGATTATGAAAAAATCAATGAAATGAATAGATTAAATTTTTCAATTGCTCAGATTATAAATGAAAAAGATAGAAATAAAAATATGCCTGATGAGTCCAGTTTAGATAAAAGATTTTCGGATATTGTAGGCTCTGTAAAATATGGGAGAAATAAGAATTTGAATTTTGATTATAACTTCTTGATAGATCAAAACTTAAAAGAAACTAACTTTAATGAAATTTTGACTAGTTATGATACAAATAATATAAAATTTAATTTTAACTATTTGGAAGATAATAGACGAAGCGTTGCTAAAGAATATTTAAAGTCTGAAATAGAAATCAGAAATGGTAATAATGGATTTTTTACACTAAGCAATAAAAGAAATTTAATTAAAGACTCCTCAGAATATTATGATCTCAGTTACGAATATATAAATGATTGTTTGCGTGCAGGACTAGTTTATAGAAGAGAATTTTATAATGACTCTGAGATAGAACCAGAGAACTCGTTAATGTTTACTATTACATTAAATTCATTTGGTTCATTAACTTCTCCGACATTTAGTCAATAATATAAATGATTAAAATCAAGCTAATTATCTTAATTTTATTTATACTATTTTTTTCAGGAAATATTTATGCAGAAACTAAAACAAAAATTATAGCTAAAATAGGAGATGAAATTATAACTAATTTTGATGTTGAAAATAAAATTAAAACAACATTGTTTTTATCTGGTGAAGAAATTAATCAAGAGAATGTGAATAAAGTAAAAACTTTTACTTTAAAGTCTTTGGTAAATTTAAAACTGAAGAGTAATGAAGTAAAAAAACATAACATCAGCAAAAATGATCTGGCTATATCTCAATATCTAAATTCAGTTACAAAAAATTTAAAAATTAGCGAAATAGATTTAATCACTAAATTTAAAGCTTATGGTATAGATTACGATCAATTTTTAAAAGATATAGAAACAGAATTTTTATGGCAACGTTTAGTAGCGCAAATCTATTTAGATAAAATTAAAGTTAATGAAGAGCAAATTAATCGTGAACTAAAAGACATATTAAATAATGAGAAGAAAGATGATATGAGTCAGGAATTTAATTTATCTGAAATCGAGGTGACGTTTGAAAATTCTAATGAAGAAAAACAGCTAGTGCTAAAAATAGCTGACGAAATAAAAAAAAATAGTTTTGAAAAAACGGCAATTAAATTTAGCATTTCCTCTACATCTTTAACGGGTGGTCAACTTGGATGGATTAGTTCAAATCAAATTTCAAATGAGATATTTGATAAAATAAAAAATTTACAGGAGGGTGAAATTTCTCAGCCGCTTAAAAAAGGGAATACTATTACTTTTCTTAAGTTAAATAAAAAAAGGATTTCTAAAAAGCAAAAAGATTTAGATATCAATGTAATAAAAAAAAACTTAGAAAATAGTAAAAAAAATGAATTATTAAATTTGTACTCTGACAGCCACCTTTCAAAAATTAAAAATATTACACTTATTGAATTTTTATAATGAAAAAAATTGTAATTATTACAGGTGATCCAAATAGCATTAATTCAGAATTAATTGTTAAAAGTTGGAATAAATTAAATCAATCTATTAAAAAAAAAATTTATTTAATTGGATCATATGATTTAATCAAAAAACAATTAAAAAAATTAAAGTATTCTATACAGTTAGTAAAATTGGACAGTTTTCAAGATAAAATTGATCATAAAAAAATTAACATAGTAAATATTGATTTGAAATTTAAAGATCCTTTTAAAGTTTCGAAGAAATCTGCTGCAAAATTTGTAAGAAAATCCTTGAATATGGCTCATAATCTCTGTCAAAAAAAAAATATAGAGGGATTTATTAATTGCCCAGTCAATAAAAATTTATTACCGAATAAAGCAGGAGTTACTGAATACTTAGCATTAAAAAATAATATTAAAAAAAATTCAGAGGTAATGTTAATTAGAAATAAAAACTTATCTGTAGTGCCAATAACCACCCACGTCAAAATTAATAAAATCTCAAAAAATATTAAATATAATTTAATAAAAATAAAAATTCTTACATTAAATAATTGGTTTAAAAAACATTTTAAAAAAAAACCTCGAATAGGTGTACTAGGTCTTAATCCCCATAATGCAGAATTTAGTAAGGACTCGGAAGAATTAAAGATTATTTTACCTGCAATACGTTTTTTAAAAAAGAAGGGAATTAATTTAACTGGTCCGCTAGTGGCAGATACACTTTTTATAAATGGTTATAAAAAATATGATGTCATTGTTGGGATGTATCACGATCAAGTATTGGCCCCATTTAAAACTTTATATAAATTTGATGCAATCAATATAACTTTAGGTCTAAATTATTTAAGAGCATCACCAGATCATGGCGTAGCCACTAATATAATAAAAAAATTTAAAGCTAATCCCACTAGTTTACTCAAATGCATAAATTTCTTTAATAAATTTAAAAAATGAATATTTCTAAAAAATCTTTGGGTCAAAATTTTTTGATAGACAAAAATATAGTTAGAAAAATAATAGATTTAAAAGGCATTAAAAACAAAAATATAGTTGAAATCGGCCCTGGTAAAGGTGCACTTACTAATGAAATTTTAAATAAAAAGCCTAAATCCTTAATTCTAATTGAAAAAGATACTCAATTATCACAAAACTTGAAAGATAAATACAAAAATAATAGGCAAGTAAAAGTTTTTAGTGAAGATATTTTAAAATTTAATTTTAAAAAGATAAATCAAAAAAAATATATAGTTTTTGGAAATCTTCCTTATAATATTTCATCACAGATTTTAGTAAAATTTATTAAGTTAGATAATTTATTGACTAATTATACCGATCTAATTTTTATGTTTCAGAAAGAATTAGGTGAAAAAATATTAAGCAAATACCCTTCAAAAAATTATGGAAGACTATCAATCATTAGAAATTATAAACTAAAAATAGCTAAAAGTTTTTTAGTTTCTCCCAATTGTTTTTTCCCTAAACCAAAAGTGACTTCTATGGTTATCCATTTTCTTCCAAAAAAAATAGGAAAAATAAATATTAATAAAGTTACAAATTTAGAAAAAATTACAAATATTTTTTTTTCAAATAAGAGAAAAATGATTAATAAAAGTATTAAAAAAGTACTTGATAAAGAAAAAATTAAACTTATTCCAAATCTCAAATTAAATGAAAGGCCTTTAGATTTGAAACCAGAAATTTATTATAAAATTACTGAACTTTATGAACAAACTTAAACTTCTTTTCCTCAATAATTTTTTCTATTTGTTGAAAGCAAACGTCAAGATTTTTATTGATAAGTATATAATCGTAGTCATTCCAATGTTTTATATCTTCATCAAATGATTTAAATCTTTCCTCAATCTCTTTTGGAGTATTTTGATTTCTTTTAATTAATCTTTGTTTCAATTCCTTCTTGTTATCTGTAATAAGGTAAATTTTTATAAGATTTAAATTTTCAAAATTGGAAAGTTGTTTGGTTCCTTGCCAATCAATATCAAAAATAATGTCATTATTAACAATTGTTTCATCAACATTTTTTTTTAAAGTTCCGTAATAATTATCAAAAATTTTTGCATGCTCATAAAATTTTTTATCTTTTATAAGTTCTTCAAATTTTGATTTTGAAATAAAAAAATAATCTACCCCATCAACTTCGTTTGATCTTGGGGTTCTAGTAGTATGCGAGACTGATATTTTAAAAGATTGTCTTTTTTGTTGGATTTTTTTCGTAAGCGTAGTTTTTCCAACCCCTGAGGGAGAGGATAAAATTATCATGATATTTTTTACATCATGAGTCATTAGTAAAAGTTTTTAACTTGCTTTACTTTCTATAAATTTAATAGCATCACCTACTGTTAAGATCTTTTCAGCTTCACTATCTGAAATCTCTGAACCAAACTCTTCTTCGAAAGCCATTACTAACTCTACAGTATCTAAGCTATCAGCTCCAAGATCGTCTATAAAACTAGCTTCTTCGGTTACCTTTTCTTCATCTATCCCTAAGTGATCTGCTACAATTTTTTTTATCTTTCCTTTTATATCTTCTGACATGAAATCCTTTCTTAAATGTTTAATTCTTAATAGATTAATAATTGAAATTGTCAAGCCATATACATTCCGCCATTAACATGAATCGTTTCCCCATTAATGTACTTTGCCATGTCAGAGGCAAGAAAAGCTACACAATTTGAAACATCTTCCCCGGTTCCGAGTTCTCCAGACGGGATTTTGGAAATTAAAATCTTTTTAAATTCTTCATTAATTTTATCCGTCATTTCTGTTTTAATAAATCCTGGTGAAACACAATTAATATTGATATTTTTTTTTGCATACTCGATTGCTAAACTTTTTGAAAAAGCAATTATCCCAGCTTTAGAAGCGGCATAATTTGCTTGACCAAGATTGCCTGTATGACCAACTATAGATGTGATGTTAATAATTTTTCCATATTTTTTTTTTAGCATTTTTTTAATAGCGCTTTTACACATTAAAAAACTTGATGTTAAATTTATATCTAAAACTTTTTTCCAATCATTTTCTGATAATCTTATTGATAAGTTGTCCAAAGTAATTCCTGCGTTATTTACAAGAATGTCTAAACCATCTAATTTTTTAACAACTTGATCAACAAAATCTTCTATTTTATCATGTTCGTCTAATTTAAATTTCATTAAGTGAATATTTGGAAATTGTTTTACTAAATTGTTTAATTTTTCTTCATTGGTTCCACTAGCTAGAACATTTGCTCCTAGTTCTGAAAATGTTTTTACTAAAGAAAAACCGATGCCACCAGTCGCTCCGGTTATCAAAATTTTTTTATTTTTTAGATTCATTTTATTAAGTTCTGAATATCAGCAATTGAATTAATTGAAAAGCTATTTGCATTTTTAATAGTTCTTTTAACCATACCCGTTAAAACTTTTCCAGGCCCAATTTCAATAAAATCTGTGACACCTGACTTAGACATATAAATAATACTTTCTCTCCATCTTACAGTGGAAATGATTTGATCAATCAATAAATCTTTTACGTTGTCTTTTTCTTGTATTTGATTTGCAGTTACATTAAAAATTAATGGAATTTGAGAATTTTTGAATTCAATATTTTTTAATTTATCCCTCATTATTTCTGCTGCTGGTTTCATAAGGGTGCAATGAAAAGGTGCACTTACTTTTAGAGGTATTGATTTAATCTTGTTTTTTTTTAGATGGGATTGAAAACGCTCAACGTTATTCTTATCGCCACTTATAATCACTTGTCCTTCTGCGTTATCATTTGCTATCTCACAAACTCCATTATTATTTTTTTTGAAATTTAGTAATTCATTATTTAACTCTTCTAAATTTAAACCTAACACTGCTATCATACTACCCTTTCCAACTGGAACAGAGTCTTGCATTGCCTTTCCTCTTTCGTGTAACAAATAAATAGCATCACTAAAATCTAGTGCGCCTGAGCAAACTAGCGCGCTATATTCTCCAAGTGAGTGGCCGGCAAAAAATTTAAATAATTTCAAATCATAATTAAATTCTTCTTTTAGAATTTTAAAAATAGAGTAACTTACTGTTAAAATTGCAGGTTGAGTATTTTTCGTTAATTTTAAATTTTCCTCAGGTCCTTCCAAAATAATCTTTGACAAAGGATAGTTCAACTTTTCATCTGCTTGATTGAAAATTCTTTTTACACTCTCGAAATTATTATAAAATTCTTTTCCCATGCCTACAATTTGAGATCCCTGCCCTGGAAATAATAAAGAATTCATTTTTTTATATGTTTTACTCAATAATTATAAGTATTGCTATAATTATTCATTATAGTATAACCCACATTTTATAAACAAATATAAAAGCATTATTACAATAAACTATGGCATTTTACGAAAACACAATTATTGCAAAACAAGATTTATCCGAGACAGAGATCAATAAAATAAGAGATAAATATAATGATTTAATCGCAAATTCTTCTGGAAAAGTAATTAAGATTGAAGAATGGGGATTGTTAAATTTAGCTAATAAAATTAAAAATTACAAAAAAGGTTTTTATATTCATTTTAAATTTGAAGGTGGAAAAAAAACTCTAGATGAATTCAATAAAAAAATAAAAATTGATAACTCTGTAATTAGATTTCTTACAGTAAAATATAAAAAATTAGATACAACTAACGAGTATTTTAAGAAAAAAAATTAAATTAATGAAAAGAAGAAATAAAAAATTTCAAAAAAAAGGTTCAAATACTTTAAATAAACTTAGTTTATTTCAAAAAAATGATGGAGGCAGATTTTCTAAAAAATGTCCTTTATCTATTAAAAATGCTCCAGTTGTTGATTATAAAAATATAAGTTTGCTTAAAAAATACGTATCCGAAAATGGTAAAATAATATCTTCAAAAATAACATCTGTTTCTTTTAGCAAACAAAAAAAGTTGTCTCGAGAGATCAAAAAAGCAAAAATTTTAGGATTATTGTAAAATGGAAGTCATTTTATTAGAAAATATTTTAAACCTTGGAAACATTGGTGATAAAGTTAAAGTTAAAAATGGTTACGGGAGAAATTTTTTATTGAAGCAAGGAAAAGCTCTAAGATTTAATAAAGACAATGAAGAATTGGTAAATAAAAAAAAAGATGAACTTAAAAAGAAAAACTTAGAAATTAAAAATAAATTTAAAGAAACTTCTAAATTAGTAAACAACAAAACATTCATATTTAACAGGGAAAGTAAGGAAAACGGAGATTTATACGGCTCAATAAAACCCAAAGAAATTGCCAATTTAATAAAAGAAAAAACAAATGCTGAGGTAAACCCTTCACAAATTACATTGAAAGACGAATTAAATAAAATTGGTTTATTTAAAGCTGCAATAAATTTTCACGCCGAGGTTAAAGCAGAAATTTCTATCAAAATAGACAGAATTCAGTCTAAATAACTTTTCCACAGATCAAAAAAAAAGGTGCGTAACTTTTTTCTTTATCATATACGTCAATCAAATATTATAGTTGTGTGGAAGAGATCAAATCATTAAATAATAAACAACCAGAAATAAAAAATCCTTCAAATATAGAAGCAGAACAAGCTTTGCTTGGATCTATTTTAGTAAATAACGATATTATTGATGAAGTTTCGTCAATAATGAACTCAAATATATTCTATGACCCTGCCCATATAAAAATATACGAGGTCATTGAAAATTTAAATAATAAAGGGATGATTGCGAATCCAATCACTCTCAAAAATTTTTTTGAAAAAGATAATATGTTAAATGATGTGGGTGGTACTGAGTATCTAGTAAAACTTACAAGATTTTCAGGGTCACCGAAACAAGCTGTCGATTATGCAAAGGTAATACATGAAATGTACCTACGAAGAGAACTTATACAAATTTCTGATCAACTCTCTTCTGAAACTTTTAATGCAAATTCCCAAGAACAAAATGCAGAAAAAATAATCGAGAATACGGAAAAATCTCTTTTTGATTTGGCAGAAAGAGGAAGCTTTTCACAATCATTTCTCAAATTCAATCAAGCATTAGATCAGACTATAGAGATGGCTACTTTAGCCATGCAAAATGATCAAGGCATTGTGGGTGTACCAACTGGTTTGACTGAATTAGATGAAAAATTAGGTGGTTTACATAAATCAGATTTGATTATTTTAGCTGGAAGGCCATCTATGGGAAAAACTGCACTAGCAACAAACATAGCATACAATGCGGCACAACATGTTTTAAAACGACAAGAAAAATCTTCAATAGCCTTTTTTTCTTTAGAAATGTCATCGGAACAATTATCAACTAGAATATTATCTGAACAAGCGAAAATAAAATCAGACGATATTAGAAGAGGTAAAGTTACTGAGGAAGAAATAAATAGATATATAGAAACTTCACGAAATATTTATAATCTACCTTTGTATATTGATGAAACCCCAGCAATAACTATTGCAACATTGAGTAATAGAGCGCGAAGAATAAAAAGATTATTTGGTTTAAGTTTAATAGTGGTTGATTACATTCAATTAATGAGATCAAGTTCAAATAGAAATGATGGAAGAGTTCAAGAAATTTCTGAAATTACTCAAGGTCTAAAAGCTCTTGCTAAAGAACTTTCTGTACCAGTGCTAGCTCTATCACAACTTTCAAGAGCAGTTGAACAAAGAGATGATAAACAACCTCAACTAGCTGATTTAAGAGAGTCTGGATCAATTGAACAAGATGCAGATGTAGTCATGTTTGTTTATAGAGAAGCTTACTATCTTGAGAGAAAACAGCCAAAATTAGGGTCGATTGAACATGCTGAATGGCAATCAAAAATGAATGATGTGAATGGGCTGGCTGATATTATCTTAGGTAAACAAAGACATGGTCCAACAGGAACTGTAAAAGTAGAGTTTGAGGGAATTTATACGAAATTCAAAGATTTAAGTAAAAATTAGCTTAAATTTTGCCTTTAGTTAAAAAAAAATTAAGATATATCTGAAGTATTCTCATGTTTTCTACTTTTTATAAAAAAATAATCACAGATTTTTCAAAATTTACTATTCTATTTTTAACATTATTGATCCTTTTTTCCTTTTATCAGGCTAGAAACTTTAATCTAGATGCTTCATCTGACGCTCTACTTCTTGAAGGAGATCCTGACCTAAAATATTTAAGAGAAATAAACGAGACATATGGATCAAAAGACTTTTTAGTTTTGACGTATACACCAGTTTCAAGCTTTACTGAAAAAGAGACAATTTTAAATCTCCAATTACTCAAGTCAAAAATTGAAAAATTATCATGGGTGGACAGTGTAATAACAGTTATTGATGTTCCTCTTTTGAAAAGTTCTGATGAAGGATTAATGGAAAGATTGAAGAATTATAAAACATTATCCTACCCAGAGATTGATAGGAAAAGAGGTTTTGATGAAATATTAAATAGTCCCATATATAAAGATTATGTAATAAGTGAAGATGGTAAAACTTCTGGCATTGTTGTTTATTTAAAAAAAGATGAAAGATTAGCGGAATATATAAAGGTTAAAGATAATTATTTTAATCAATCTATCGATACAGGTTTATCTAAAGAAGAAAAAATTAATTATAAGAATTTTATAAAAGAGTACGAAGATTATAAAAATTTATATAATTTAAGAAATCATCAAAATATAACTGAAATAAGAGATGTAATAAGCAAATATGGAGAAAATGCCAAAATACATCTTGGTGGTATCCCAATGATAGCAGATGATATGATGAGTTATATTAAAAGCGATATAGTTGTTTTTGGAATTGGCGTATTTGTTTTTATTATCTTAACATTATGGTTTATTTTTAGAAACCTTAAGTGGGTTATGATGCCTTTGCTAGGATGCGCTACCTCGGTAATTGTTATGATAGGATTGCTTGGCTTTATAGGCTGGAAAGTAACAGTTATTTCATCAAACTTCATTGCCTTAATGCTTATTCTTAATATGGCAATGAATATTCATATAACTGTGAGATACCTTCAACTAAAAAAAGAATTCCCTCAATTGATAAAAAGAGACGCAGTATTTGAAGCCAGTAAAAAAATGATGCTTCCGATACTTTACACTGTACTTACTACAATTTGTGCATTCTTATCTTTAGTCTTTAGCGGTATTAAGCCAATAATAGATTTTGGTTGGATGATGACTTTAGGATTGGTTGTTTCCTTATTAATAACATTCTTGCTGCTTCCCTCATTGATAAATATATTTTCATCAGAGAATGAGATCAATCTCAAGGACACAGAAAAATCTTATATTACAACCACATTAGGTTCTTTTACAAAAAAAAATAAAATTTTAATTTTTGGTATTACCTTTTTTATAATTATATTTAGTATTGTTGGAATATTTAAGCTTGAAGTGGAAAATAGTTTCATAAATTACTTTGATAAAGAAACCGAGATTTATAAGGGAATGAAAAAAATTGATGATGATTTAGGTGGCACTACTCCGTTAAATGTAATTTTGAAATTTCCAGTAAAATCAAAAAATTCTAAGACAGAAAGCGATGAATTTGATGAGTGGGAAGAAGAGAGTGAAACAAATGAGGAAAAATCAAAATACTGGTTTACAAGAGATAAGATGGATAAAATCATAAAAGTACATGATTATTTAGACTCCTTACCTGAAGTAGGCAAAGTTCTTTCGTTTGGTTCTATTTTAAGAGTAGCCGAGGATTTAAATAAGAAAGAGTTACAAAGTCTAGAAATAGCTGTTTTATATAGTAAAATACCAGAATCTATTAAAAAAGAAATAGTATTACCGTATATCTCGGTTGAAAAAGATGAGGCAAGAATTAGTTTAAGAATTAAAGACTCATTACAAGATTTACGACGAAATGATTTAATAAATAAGATTAATCTAGAGTTAAATACTAAATTAGGTTTAGAAAAAAATGATTATAAATTAGCAGGAGTGCTAATTCTTTTTAATAATTTGTTACAGAGTTTATTTAAATCTCAAATTCTTACTTTAGGTGTGGTGATGATTGGTATTTTTCTCATGTTTTTAATACTATTTAGAAATGTAATTGTTTCTTTTATTGGAATTGTACCAAATTTTATCGCTGCTTTTTTTATTTTAGGAATCATTGGGTTTATGGAAATACCACTAGACATGATGACTATTACTATTGCGGCAATTACTATAGGTATCGCAGTTGATAATAGTATTCACTACATTTACAGATTTAGAGAGGAATTTAAAAAAATAAACAACTATAGTGAAACCCTCGACAGATGTCACAATACTGTTGGAGTTGCTATTTTAAACACCTCTATTACAATTGTTTTTGGATTTTCTATTTTAGTATTATCTAATTTTATCCCTACAATTTATTTTGGAGTTTTTACTGGAATAGCTATGCTATTAGCAATGATTTCAGTCTTAACCTTATTACCAAAATTAATTCTCACATTAAAACCTTTCGGAGATGAATTAAAAATATTGTAAAGATGGATGAGTTTTTTGAAAGTTTTGTCAGTAATTTTCATTTTTTTGATGTCATATGTTTAATAATATTAATCTATAATGTCGTTCAATGTTTTTTAAAAGGTTTCTCTTTGAGTCTGATCTCTTTTATGAAATGGATATTTTCAGCGGTTTTAACAATTATATTAGTTCCGAAACTTCAACCTTTGGTCAGCGAGTATATAGAGTCGGAGTTTATTAATAATGTCGGCTTGGGTATAGGGATTTTTTTTATTACGTTATTTATTATTATTTTAATTGGAAAAACATTAAGCAAAACTGTTACTTGGACTGGGGTCGGATCCATAGACAAAGGATTCGGTTTTATATTTGGTTTTTTTAAAGGATATGTTGTTATTATTTGTTTATTTTCTATTTTAAATTGGTTTTATCCTTATCAAAATTGGGGTATATCAGCAAAGGATGCGATTTCATTTAATTTGGTTATTAAAGGGAGTGAAATACTAATTGAAGAATTTCCCTCAAGTGAAGATTTTATAGATACGAAAGAAAAAATTGAAAAGATTTAAATCAGATAAATTAAGAGAAGAGTGTGGTATTTTTGGTATATCAAATCATAAAGATGCTTCTGCATTAGTTGCTCTGGGCTTACATGCTTTACAACATAGAGGTCAAGAGGGTTGTGGAATAGTTTCTTTTGATGGAATAAATTATCACTCGGAAAAAAGACAAGGTTTAGTTGGTGATCACTTTACTAATCAAGACACTTTGAAAAAACTTCCAGGTGATTTTGCGATTGGACATAATAGATATTCAACTACTGGGGAAACTTCTCTAAGAAATATTCAGCCTTTTTTTGCAGACTTACATATGGGTGGCGTAAGTATTGCTCATAATGGAAATTTGACTAACGCTTTATCTCTTAGAGAAACTTTGGTTAAAGATGGCGCTATATTTAGAACTACAAGTGATACTGAAACTATTGTTCAGCTTATAGCTAAATCAAAAAGGGAAAAATTTACTGATAAACTGATAGATGCATTATTTCAAATACAGGGTGGTTACTCATTAGTTTTAATGACTAATAAAAAATTGATTGGTGTAAGAGACCCATTTGGTATTAGACCATTAGTAGTGGGAAAATTAAAAAACTCCTATATTTTTGCTTCTGAGACATGCGCCCTAGATATAGTTGGAGCTACTTTTGTCAGAGAAGTAAATAATGGGGAAATTATCATAATTGAAGATGGTAAATTAAAATCAATAAAACCTTTTCCTAAACAAAAGCCACGTCCATGTATTTTTGAATACATATATTTTGCAAGACCAGATAGCATTATTAATAATAAATGTGCTTATGAGTATAGAAAAAATCTAGGATCTGAACTTGCTAATGAAACTGATATTGAAGCAGATTTAGTAGTTCCAGTTCCTGACTCCGGGGTTCCTGCTGCACTAGGTTATGCTGAAAAATCAAAAAAACATTTTGAATTAGGATTAATTAGAAATCATTATGTTGGACGTACTTTTATAGAACCAACTCAAAATATCAGAAGCTTAGGCGTAAAGTTGAAATTAAGTTCTACTAAAACTATTGTAAAAGATAAATCTATAATACTTATTGATGACTCATTAGTTAGGGGGACAACTTGTCATAAAATTGTGAAAATGCTTTATGAAAGTGGTGCTAAGGAAGTGCATGTAAGAATAGCTTGTCCAGAAATTATTTACCCTGATTTTTATGGAGTGGATATGCCAACGAAAGATGAACTATTAGCTCATAAAAGAAATAATGGTGAAATGTGTGAATATATTAAAGCTAAAAGTTTAAAATTTTTAAGCTTGGATGGTTTGTATAAAGCTTTGATT